>SKES01000156.1_pt1 | contig 69836 bp, 40 predicted proteins | sample 4826851 | NCBI WGS metagenome assembly SKES01 (sample SAMN11008803, study PRJNA524170) | human gut metagenome | biome: Human fecal sample; material: Feces; isolation source: fecal sample from pouch patient p52 | host: Homo sapiens | place: Israel: Tel-Aviv | collected 2016-09-04 | reverse complement strand
TTGAACATTGCCCGTAATCCAAACGATGCAGGCACTTATTTTCAGTCTCAACCAACTGATCGGGGATTTAATCAGATTCATCTGAATGCTCTTTTCGACCTGTGCGAGAAGCGATGCACCTCCGTTTCTTCACCTTCATTATATGTATAAGTGACAAACAGCTCAAATGTGGAATTTTGTTTGTAAAAATAAGCGCATCACTATTTCTAATGATACGCTTATGATTTTAGATAACCTCAAAACACTTCAATGCATCTTTGATAGCTTCCACTTTCTCCGCTGTCGGATGTTTCCTCGGTTGTTTCAATTCTTCTACCGCATTAGGAGCGTCATACATCGGCAAGCCCAGACTTCTCTTTACCTCTGCTATATAAGCAGTATGTACCTTGAAACCATATTTAGCTTCTATGTATTCCTTTATCTTTTTGTATGTAACTCGCTCTTTCGGCTTGTACGCTTCGGCTCTCTTTACGATATTATCCAGCGGTACTTTTCCCTCACCCTCACCAAACTCAACTTTTACGTTGATATGTCCGTCTGGCTTTTTGTGGGAAAGCAGTACAACCGTCTCCACATGCACGGTCTGACAAAATTGATCCACCGCCGTGCACTTCTCCACCCGATATCCTCTTGCCTGTATCATCTCCAGATCCCTCGCAAGACTTGTCACTTTGCAGGAAATATACACAATCTTATCCACCCCATAGTCCAATATCTTAATCAATGTTTAAATTGGGGTGTCATCACCGGAGAATTTTTTATGAATAATACAAGACCTATAACGATTACAAATACAAAGAAAATTAATAAGCTAAAGGCTATTCGTGTCACTGCTAGATTATCACAAGCCGAGTTAGCAATCAAGAGCGGTGTACCAATAAAATGTATTGGGAATTATGAGCAAGGTGTACGCGATTTGAATCACGCACGAGCCGACATACTCTATCGACTGGCGGAGGCATTGAATTGCTCTATGTATGATTTACTAGATATTGACCGAATATAGCATTTACACATAATGGAAATTGTGAGATAATGGACAAGACGGATAACTAACTATACGGTCAAGGTCTACTAAAGCAATTTGTTATATATTAATCTATAAACGTCTAACTGCTTGTACATCAGCAGTATAGGCGTTTTTAATTTTTTATAACAAAGGAGAATCCATATGAGTACAAATCAAACTTTAAGTAACTATGAAACTGAGGCTCAAGAAAACTTTAAATTAAAAGATTTTAGTGAGCTACTGAGCCACTGGGACGGCGAACTTTCCACCCTCGCCAACGATGCGTTTATTTTGGGGTACGCTAGGGCACTCCAAAACCATAAGAAATAATTGACGAAATTACAAAAATTTACTTGTTGTTTTTTGGTTGACGGCGTGTTAATTTTTAAGACGTATATAAAACGAGCATCTTTCAACAGGAGGTAATTTTTTTGTATGAGGAATTATTACAAGTAAATAATGGGAATATCGTGACAACAAGTTTAAACGTGTCCGAGAAATTCGACAAGAGTCATAAAACAATAATACAAAAGATAGAATCATTGATAAAAGAGCTTGAATTTTGTTTCAAATTAAGTCGATTTTCATATTTCGAGAAATCGAGCTATGTAGACGACTGGAATCGCACTCAAGTAATGTATTTAATAGATCATGACGGTTTGCTGCTTTTAACGTCGGGTTTTACCGGTACAGAGGCGTTACAATGGAAAGTGATGTACTCGGAGGCGTTTAACGCAATGAAAAAAGTTTAATATCCGATAAAAATTCAGATAACCGTCTTGAGATTGCACGTATAGTCGCAACGGCATCTGACGACAAATTGGAATATATCCGAGACCTTTATCCCGAATATTTTTCTCGTACATCGTCTATCGGTTCGCTTGAGTATAGGAGCAACGTCAATTCCGGCTATCAGAAATGGATTGAGGACTTAAAAGTCACGGCAGACTGGATTCATTCATTTCCGACGACCGATATTTTCCTTGGCTATATGAATTATTGCAAAGATTATAATTTCCCGTGGATGGGGAAAAAATTTTTTATAAAACACTAGAGAACGATTTCCGCTTGTTTAAACGACAAAAAGCGGAGCGCCATAACCATTTAGCACAATAGGCGGAATCATTACGGTTTCGCATATTGCTTTTTATTACGAAAAATTGTAAACTAATTGTGTTATCTAATACTTAAGAGGAGGTTTTTATAATGGCATTGTTCGGAAACGGCAAAGAAACAAAAGAAGAAAAACAAGAAAGAAAAAATCAAGAGTTACTGGCTAAGTATGGTTTAGAGAATATGACCGATAAAGATCTTGAGTCTATTCGCAATATCATAAATGATTTAATGGGTAATGGATTGTTCAAGACTGGAATGGCTCTTTCATTCGCTAAAGCTGAGGAACAAGCTAAGGTTACATATCTGTCGGCATTGGTTGAGCAAAATTGGATTATCATAAGACAATTAGACCAAATAAATAAAAAATTGGATAAGTAAAAAAGAGGCCTGAGATTATTTCTCAGACCTTTTCTTTTCCTACAACGGTATTGTAGGCTTGTATTTTACCCCTATTTTGCATTTCAAACGCTCATTCGATAACTTGCTAGGCTATTCACGAAAAATCGTTTAAATCGTGTTTTACGGCGTTATTGAGTATCGTCTATTAGCTCGTGCGGATCTATACCTAGAGCGTCCGCAATCTGCAACCCCCTAGACAATGACGGCTCTTTTTTTCTCGCCCCTCGGTACTCGTTAATAGTTCCTAAAGGAATACCCGTTTTTTCGGATAATTCTTTTGAGGTGATGCCCTTTTCGGTCATTATCTCACTCAATCTAAACATGGTAACCCCCTTTACATTATATATTCTTCCTGCTATAATCTTCTTTACCGGGGCGGTAAGCAGGAATGTTTCGGAGTACCGCCCTTGGTGTGTGTGGCTCTACTAATTATTTAGTAGGGCTTTTATTTTTTGTTTTGCCTCGTCTAAGTCTTTGCAATCCTCAAGGATTTCTAAAATCTTTCTTGTTTGGTTTTCTTCTGCTAGTTCTCTGAGCATTTCTCCTAAGTTCATTTCTTCATTCTCCATGTTTAACTCCTTTCCTGCTATCTCCTTGCTACTCTTATATGATACCATGTTTTACTATATACGTCTATTGACATATTACACAATTTGCTGATGCGTCAATAGACGTATTTTGTGTATTACGTCAATAGACGTACTACGTCTTTTGACGTATAATAAATGTATCAAGTGAGGGACACAAAGAAAACGGAGGAAATGAAAATGACAAGAAAAGAAGTAATAGAAAAAGCATGGGAAATAATGTTGACATGGGTTGATAACTATACATGGGATAGCTACTCCAAAGTGCTTGATATGATTTCTGATTTTAATTCAAGCCATTCAGAAGAAGAGGAAATTTTCTTTTGCGAAACAGAAGACGGCTATATGCTGGAAGATGATTATGTAATTATTGAAAAATAATATATGCTGACCTATCGGCTACGGGGAGAAAGAGGAAGATATGACAAACAAAGATTATAGAGAAATGCTGATAAATGGCATTTTAGAAGTTCAGACACGGAACCAGTTCACACGAGAAGAACTTAAAAAAAGCCTATAAGAATACTTGAAACAATATATGACAATGTAGATTAAGCCGGACACGTTCCGGCATAACTAAAAAAAGGTCGAGGAAATTAATCCCCGACCTTGCTTTTTATACTTTTTCTACTGATTTTGAGTTGATTATAAAATTACAGTTTACGATATTACCCATATAACCGCCGTCTTGCGATACTAATTGAGTACCTTTTTTGATTGTGACCGTGATGTCCTCAACCGCACGTAATTTGTCGCCCTTTTTGATGTCCGGCATGACATATTTACAGTGCATGTAGCCGACCGTGCTATTGTGTCTTACTTTTACACCCTCTGTACCTGAATCAAGTACGGTGATGTGATCTCCTTTCTTTGCGTTGATAATGACATTCTTCCATGTTGCATCATAAATAGGGCAGTCACTGTTAAGATGTGCTGACCCTGGTCCAATTCTTCTTGTTGTGTTCACTGTGCTACCTCCTGTTGTACCGATTTTTTTGTTTAAGATTCCTTCCGCGATCGCTTCTGCGCACCGTTTCGCATCCCATGCTTTCGCATCGTCTTTGTCATCCACAAAACAACATTCCACCAACAACGCCTTTGACTTTGTATTTGCCAGTACAAATAAGTCCTTGTCGTATTTCGTCCCTCTGTTGCGGATTCCCAACTCTGTTGCAATCGCTTCGCAGATTCTGTTTGAGATTTCCTGTGTTCCGGTATCGTAATTCCATACCTCTACTCCTCCTGTACTTCCGTCTCCACCATAATCGTTTCGTCCGCTATTGAGATGGATACTAATGTCTAAATCCACGCTGTGCTGGTTGCACTTTGCAACGATTTTGTTCAGGCATCCTTGCTTTGTTGTATTTTCGTCGCACGTGCAGTCGTAGACCGTATGCCCTTCCGCCCTAAGCAGACGGATTACTTCGTTTTTGACTGCACGATCTTCTACGGATTCCTGTAAGATACCAACTGCTCCGGACGCTCCTTTTCCCTGCGGACAGTGGCCCGCGTGTACGTTATATGTTCCCATAATTTTTTTCTCCTTTCTTACTCTGTCTTACCTAATTGTTTTACAAACTGGTTAACGTATGTACTCGCACCGGCTACAAGAATACCTTGTACAAGTGCGGTAAATACCGCCAATGCAATCTCCTGCGGTGTACCGAGGGAACTTGTCGCAAATACATAAATACCACATACCAAGATTCCCAATCCTCCGAGAATCATCGGGATATATTTATCTAATACAGATACCGACTTTTTAAGTCCAATTCCGACGATGTATAATACGATCGCTACAACTACGAGTTCCGGTTTGATGTAATCAATTAATTTTTCCATTCAAATTCCTCCTATTTTACAAGTGTTAATAAATATAAAATTCCTCCCGCTAATGCTGTGCCAAGTGCTCCATACACTGCCCCCCATAATTTTTCCACCATAAAGCGATGTTTTGATCCTGGTTCGTCCTCGATATTACCGACTCTGTTTTTTAGTTCTCGGACGTCCTCGCTTGTGTTTTTGGATTGTTCGCATAGCAATAGCATATTTTTACTAAGCTCGTGTATTTCTTTAGTAATTTCTTCGAGCTGTTCAATCCGATGACTGTTACTTTTCGCTCGTTGTTCTACTGCGGTGAGTATCCGTTCATGTTGTAAATCCATCTCGCTCTCCTTTAAACTTTTTCTAGTTTCTTTAATCGTTCGATTATATCCGCTATCGCGTCTGCGTTAGCTTTTATATTTGCAGCATTGTTGGATATATTCGTCGCGTTGGTCGATATATTTCTCGCGTTTTCTACGACAATACCTGCAATCGCCTCTAAGTCTCCGGTTACCGTTCCGAGTGTATCGTCAACCTTGTGGTAATTGTCCAGTGCGTCTTGGGCCATTTTTTCGGTATCTTCAACCTCTTTGTCCAATTCGACAACTTTATTACTCACTTTTCGGACTGTTGTCTCAATAACACTAACCTTAGATACGGACGAACGTATTTTACTGTTTTTTTCCGTAAAGGTCATAAATGTATGACCAAGCGTGACCGTGTCGTTGTCGGGTTTTAATAAATCCAGTGTTTGCTTGTTACACAACATAACCTCGTCAAACTTATGAGGTATACTGAGAACGGGAATATAATCCCCCATTTTAAAGCTCTCAATTGACCGGTCTAATAAATGCAAGTCGACCGCTGTCAGTTGTATTGTGATATTTTGTTTCATGGATTCTCTCACATATTCCTCAGCCTTTTTCTTAAGATTCGAGGCGTCGGTTACGTCGTCCCACTGTACAACCTTTTCAATCCAACCATACAAGTCAACGGCTGTTTTATTAAAAATATAATCAAGACCATTGTTTACGCTTTTAATCGTCAGCTTTTCGCCTGAACCAACCTCGCCAATCTCCGCACCTAGCGGAATGATTACTGTCGCAATAGACTCGGCTTTTGCCGTTTTGGTGTAGTCCTTTAAGTTCGAGCCAAACTCGATTGACTGAGAGGAGACGTTTGTAAAATCGGCTAAATAATTGAGCGTAGGCATTGGATCCGTACCGTCCTCGCCGTGTGTAATATACAAGTTTCCTCCGAGCGTACTCTCTAGCAATCGACTGTTTAAATTTGTCAAAGTGGATTCATACGCCTCATTGCTGCGGGCGATGTAATCGTTTCCGTCAATGACTGTAATCTTTCCGACTTTGAAACGCTTAAACTCGTCTACTTTGGCGTTGTGCTCGTTTACAAACTTCTTAAACAGCTCTTCCGGAGTTCCCGAAAAGTCAAAAGGGCGGATAATGGAATCTTGAAAAAATCCCAACTCGCCCTCGCATGTGATAACTTTATTATTCCAATAGTCCGTTACGTCGCTTAAGATACGACCACGAAATACTATTTTATTGGATTTGTAAACGGTGATAACGGTTTTCATTCTGACAAATTTGTCAAAGTAAAAATGGTCCGGATACACCGAAAAGACAAACGACCCGGACTTATTTACCTCAAGGGAAATCCGACCTTGTCCGATGCGGTAATCATCGTCGGTACTGTCATAAATCAGTTTGTCGTTGGCGTAAATTTTATACATTAAATGTCCGCCTCCTTATACTTAAATACAACGCTCCCGATGCCGGATACTCCTATCGGAGTTACGCCCGATTTTAACCGTATGTCTGATATTTTATGATCTCCGGTTGTAAGTTCTATCTCTTTGCCGTCATAGTGCAATTTTACACTTCCCTCGACTTTAATTTCGGGACACAATGTTTTTACTCCTCCGTTGGTGATAACAGCCTTAATAACATTGTCACCGTTGGTATTTACTTGTCGGGATGTATCACAAATATGATAACGCCACGGGTCGCACGTCGCCTCAAGTTCGATCGTCGCATATGGTAAAATGTTCGAAGTTTTCTTTACTTTTACGCGACCTAAAAAATAATGAGTCAAATCGTCCGGTTCGATTATCTTAATCTTTTTACCGTGTAATTTTGTAACGATATTTCGGATTAGTAGCGATCGATTATCATAAGTTCCCTCGTCCGTCCAAAATGACGCCGAGACAATGCGGTCTTGATATGTGATTTCTCCGGTCAATGCATCGGACAAATCCAAAGACCCGCTCCGTCCGTCGATATTGACATAATGCGTATTTAACTCCGGAGGAGTGACCGACTTAGCGGTTAGAATAAGTCGCCAATCTACCCAAGTATTAAATTTATCTAGTATGAACGCTCTTTCCATTTTACACTCCTCTTTCTCTTAAAATTTGATTATGCTCTAATCCTGCGTCGATAATGTCGAGAGTCTCCCCGACAAGTGTACCAGTATCGAGTACAATGTACTTTTTGGACGCCTCAATCAATCGCTCTCCATAGTCTCGGATTGTCTCCCTAATGTCGGACATAGATCCGCCGGCGTTAATCTCACCCGAGAACGTCGTTCTTAATTTACGATTAATTGTAGCTCCGTTTAAGTTGACCGTCTGAGCTGTTAAATCGTCCGTGAGCTTGTCTGTTGCCTCTGTTGCATATGACGCATTATCATTGATACCCTTTGCGATTCCCTCAGGTATAGCCTTACCTACCACATTCGCCATTACCTTTGACGGAGAATTGATATGCAGAGCAGACTTAAAACCATCTACGATACCGCTCGCGAAGTCTTTACATTTACCAACGAGCCAGTCTTTTGCGTTTTTGATACCGTTCCAAATTCCACTTACAATATCTGATCCGATGTCTAACATTTTGCCCGGTAATTCTGAAATTGTATCGGCAATAGTACGAACCAAATCTCTAGCAACTTGCTTGCCTTTAGATACCATATCGGATCCCCATTTGATAACTTTTTATTTCAATCCACGCTCCCCGTGAAGGGAGCGACGGATATTCGATTCCACGAAGAAACGGAAAGTCTATTTCAATCCACGCTCCCCGTGAAGGGAGCGACAAATAAGAACAGGGAGGAAATACGCTCAGCAGACATTTCAATCCACGCTCCCCGTGAAGGGAGCGACTAAATCTGCATCTGTAGAGTTAAAGATAAAAGAATTTCAATCCACGCTCCCCGTGAAGGGAGCGACGATATGTAAAAAAATATAAAAATGGTTGGTTTATTTCAATCCACGCTCCCCGTGAAGGGAGCGACACCAGTTGCTCCGGAAATAGCTTTCACTCGTGACATTTCAATCCACGCTCCCCGTGAAGGGAGCGACCTTTCGGCAAACGTGCTTCATGTGGTCCTATAAAAATTTCAATCCACGCTCCCCGTGAAGGGAGCGACTGAGTTCCAAGCGGAAAGAGAGCGTCTTCTGAAAATTTCAATCCACGCTCCCCGTGAAGGGAGCGACTATCTTTTCGCATCCGCAAGTGTTTGTCGTTTCTATTTCAATCCACGCTCCCCGTGAAGGGAGCGACGAAATGGAATCGAGAAAACAGTATTCCTCTTGGTATTTCAATCCACGCTCCCCGTGAAGGGAGCGACTGTATGATTGACTGTGGACCGAGTGTCTCGTTGTTATTTCAATCCACGCTCCCCGTGAAGGGAGCGACTTGAATCAAGAAAAACTCTTTGACCTTGCGTGGATTTCAATCCACGCTCCCCGTGAAGGGAGCGACTGATGAATGGACGGCGTTCTGGGGGTTTGTGGCAATTTCAATCCACGCTCCCCGTGAAGGGAGCGACAAGACCAATCATCCGGGCACACTGCATCTCACGATTTCAATCCACGCTCCCCGTGAAGGGAGCGACTTGGGAGGTTTTGGAGCTGACATCTATTATTCATGATTTCAATCCACGCTCCCCGTGAAGGGAGCGACTTGTTATTGTTTGATATTATTTTATATATACTTATTTCAATCCACGCTCCCCGTGAAGGGAGCGACGACAGAGCGGTCTTGATCTGCTGTTTTCTACATTGATTTCAATCCACGCTCCCCGTGAAGGGAGCGACAAAGCGGATGTAAATGAATGTGTTGGAAGCGTAATTTCAATCCACGCTCCCCGTGAAGGGAGCGACGCAAATAGCGGGGGATGGACTGGGGTCCTTTGGAATTTCAATCCACGCTCCCCGTGAAGGGAGCGACACGGCGTGGCAGGAAAATAATGCGCTTTCGGAAATTTCAATCCACGCTCCCCGTGAAGGGAGCGACAGCAATGTTGACTAATTTTTCTGTTACAATCGTTCAACTTTCTGCTAATTCTACTAATTTTTCTCTATAATTACAAGTCTATCACACTATCAATTTCATATTCAACCTAAATATGAACTATTTTTTGGTGCGAATCCCATAGAAAATCTATATTTACTAGACATTCGCACTTAATATTTTCGACAATTAAATTCTGTAGGATATTTAACAAGTATCCCTGAAATTAGTATTTAATTTGTTGTGTTCCCACACCCTATATCAACAACCACCGAAACATCAAAATAGTTTTTGAGGTGTTTATCGTGGCTATTTTTACCCTCTGGTGAAAACACGAAATGCTTCGCAAAGTGCCTAAAATTAAGGATTTCTACATAGTTCGTCTTTGTAACAACACACAAGTCTCGACGTGCACGGTATTCGGGAACATATCCACCGCCCCGACTCTCTTCAACTCATACCCATTCTCACACAGATACTTCAGATCTCTTGCCAATGTCGCTGAATCGCAGCTCACATACACGATCCGTTCAGGCTGCATCTGTACCATCGTCTCAAGCAGCGTCTCATCGCATCCTTTTCGCGGTGGGTCCACAACGATCACATCTGCATAAGCCTTCTCACCACCATGCTCTTTTGCATAGTTTTCATAATACTGCGGAAGCACTTCTTCTGATTTCCCTACAAAAAATTGCGCGTTTTCAATCCCGTTCAACGCTGCATTTCTTTTTGCATCCTCTATTGCCTGCGGGATAATCTCCACGCCATACACCTGTTTTGCTTTCTGTGCGAGGAAGAGGGAAATCGTGCCGATTCCACAATATAAATCCCAGACAGTCTCATTTCCGTAAAGTCCTGCGTACTCCAAAGCCTGTCCATATAAATTTTCTGTCTGTACCGGGTTGACCTGATAAAATGAAAGCGGCGAAATCTGGTATTTTACATTGCCAATGTAATCGGTAATATACGCCTGTCCCCAAAGCACCTTTATCTCCCGCCCAAGAATCACATTCGTGCGCTCGCGGTTCACATTTAATGTGATACTTGTCATGCCCGGAATCTCACGCAATTTATCCACCAATTTTTCTGATTTTGGGAAGTTATCCCCATTTATGATGAGGCAGACCATGATTTCCCCAGTCCGAAATCCATAGCGGATCAGCACATGGCGAAGAAGTCCTTCTCCGGTAGTCTCGTCATATGTTGTAATGTGATGTATGTTCATGAAATCCACAATCATTTCCAAAATTTCTTTGTTCTGTTTTACGCCAAGAGCACACTCTGTGTTTGGAATAATCTGATGGGTCCGTCCTGCATAGAATCCTGTCACAATATGCCCTTGTTTGTCTGTTCCAAACGGAAACTGCGCCTTGTTACGATAATAGAACGGCTCTTCCATTCCGCAAATTGGCTCCATCACCTCATCTAATTCTTCTGGTGCAAATCCTCCAATTCGCTCCAGATTGCCACGCACCTTCTTTTCCTTGAACTCCAATTGCTTTTCATAAGAAAGTTCCTGAATCTGGCATCCACCACACTGCCTTGCAACCGGACATTTCGCCTCCACACGGTCACAAGACGGCTCCAACACCTGCATCAACCTCGCATAACCATAGTTCTTTTTCGCTTTCGTAATCTTCACTTCAGCCCTGTCCCCAATCAACGCATCTTTGACAAATAAAGTGTAGCCATCTACTTTTCCAATTCCCTCACCATTTACTCCAATATCCTCTATTTTCAACGTTATCAGCTCGTTTTTCTTCATATTTTCTCCCTTCAACTTCAATTTGGGGACGTAGTAAAATTGAATTTTACTACGTCCCCAAATAAATAAATTAAATACTACTCCGTCTTAAATTTGACTCAAACAACCGATTATATCCAAGCCAATCTTTATTTCCTTCTTTTTCTTTAAAGATCTCCGTCAATGTCTGCAATTTCGCATCTGTCGCATCTGCATAGTGCAATGCAACCGCCTCGGCAAGCGCCGGTTTTTTCGGAGAACCGTATTCCAGTTCGCCATGATGTGCAATTACACAATGTTTCAACTCGCTCGCAAGTTTCTCCGGAAATCCCTCAATCGTACGCACACCTTCGCCAATCATCTCAACACCGATCACAATGTGTCCCAGCAACTGCCCGTCGTCTGTATAATCATTCTCCGGAAATGTTGACAGCTCTTTTGTCTTCCCAATATCGTGAAAAATTGCTGCCGTATATAATAAATCCTTATTCAAAATCTCGTATGCGCTGACATAATACTCACACATTTTCAGGATGCTCAGCGTATGCTCCAAAAGTCCGCCTGCAAATCCATGATGCACGCTCTTTGCTGCCGAGTGATTTTTGAAACGTTTGATAAACGCCTCATCTTTTACAAAATAATATTCAAGCAATTGATGCAGGTATGTATTCTCTACTTTCCCAATATAAGATAACAGTTCTTCATACATGCCATCTACGCTTTTTTCTGTCGTCGGCATATAGTCTGCTGGATTGTACTCATCTTCATATGGTTTACGAAGCTGCTTGATGTTCAACTGTAAATTATTGTTATAACTGATTACCTCACCGAGCACTTCCACAAAATCCATCTCATCATAGTCAGCGATCCCACCTGAATTCGGATCCCAAATCTTCCCATCTAAAGTTCCTGTCTTATCCTGAAGCAGCAGATTATCATATGGTTTCCCATTTCTTGTCTCCGCTGTACGTTTTGTCTTGCACAAATAGATTCCTCTGATTGTCTCTCCCTCATGTAATGTATTAATAAATCTCATATCTTTCCTCTTTCTATTCTTTTATTCCGATTGTAACAGTAAAATGAATCTCCACATATTCTTCAGCACCTCGGCGCTGGCCTGTCAGCGTAACTTCCGTGCCCACATCCTGTGTGATCATGGTACTGTGATACCCAATGACAGACTCTATTTTCTTTTTATCTATATGAGTGATAATATCTCCATTCTGGATCCCCGCTTTCATTGCCGGTGAGTCCGCCTCCACCTCTGTCACGCAAAATCCTTCCGGAATATTCTGAGCTGTCGCGATATCCTCTGTAATCATCGTGCCAACTATTCCGATATACGGAACTTCTTTCGCATTCGACATCAGTTCAATCTCGCTCTTGATCGACGAAATTCCATACGCAGACAGCACACCTGTGTCTGCCCCCAAATCTGGTGCAATAATTCCGACAACGGCGCCATCAATATTAAACAATATTCCGCTGCTTTCTGCTGATTTTGGCATATCTGTCACAATCACTTTGTATTCTCCGTCCGCAAGCATAACGCTTTCCTGAACGGAACTTGCGATTCCAATTCCCATTCCATCACTATATCCAAACGGATTGCCAAGTGCGATTACCGTTTTCCCCTGACTCAGCACATTGGAATTTCCAAGTTCGGCGACCTTGATTCTGTCCCATGTTGTATCTTTTATCAGACTCCTGTCCACTCCGACAATCGCCATGCCAATATTTGCATCCTTCTTTTTCACTGTCGCCGTACACGTTGTATTATCTACAAATTTCACTTGCAATTCTGATACATCTGACAGCGCATCCATCTCTGTCAATATGAGGAGCTCCTGTCCGTTATCTGCAACAATCACTCCCGATACTTTATGATCAGCGCCCCTATCTTCCTCAAGTAAATTTCCATTTTCATGAACCGCACTCACTTCCACAACGCTCTTTTTCGCCTCTAAAGCGGTCTGCGTAAGAAGTGAATTCAATTCTTTGTACTTTTCGATCGTAAATTCTTCCTGCGTTGTCTGGGTATCTTCTGATGGCGTATTCTGGGTATCTTCATCTTTCGGAATTTCTATCTTATCTGGATTCTTTTGAAATGTTGATTCTGCCCATGGTTTTAACGCAAAAAAACCAATGCTGGCAGCAACTCCAAAGAGAAGTCCTTTTCCAACCAACCAAGATATCTTATATAACACCTTTTTCCTGCTAAATGCTTCATCCTTGATTTTTTCTTGTAAAAAAGAATATTTCTCCGGCTCCTGATCTGGTCCGTGATCCGTTTCCATAGACATACTCATTTCTCCTTATTTCTAATCCTTTTTATAGTATACAATATTTCTTCTTTCCTTTGCAACTCAAATAGGTTAAAATATACTCAGGGTGAGAAAAATGAATCAAAAAACATTATTAAAATTAGAATATGACAAAATAATCAATCTTTTGGCAGATCAGGCATCTTCAGACAGCGGAAAAAGACGCTGCAAGACTTTGTTGCCTATGACTGACTTAGAAGAAATCAATACAGCAGAAGAACAGACTGCCGCCGCATTTACACGAATCGTGAAAAAAGGACGGCCTTCTTTTAGTGGATGTTACTCCGTGGAAGACTCTATGAAACGCCTTGAGATCGGCGCCGCTCTTAGCAGCGCAGAACTTCTTCGCATCTGCAAATTAGCAGAGACTGCGGGGCGTGCCAAATCTTACGGACGTCATGATACCGTGGACGAACTTGCCGACTGCCTCGACAGCTATTTCGAACAGTTAGCTCCGCTTACTCCACTTACAACCGAGATACGAAGATGCATTATCGAAGAAGATGAGATCAGTGATGATGCAAGCAGCAATTTAAAACATATCCGCAGAAGTATCGGAATGATCAACGATAAGGTACATTCCACGTTGACCTCCCTTGTCAATGGGTCGCTTCGTTCCTATTTACAAGATCCAATTATCACAATGCGGGGCGACCGTTACTGCCTGCCGGTGAAAGCGGAATACCGCAGTCAGGTAAGCGGAATGATTCACGATCAGTCTTCTACCGGTTCCACACTTTTTATTGAACCGATGGCTGTCGTAAAACTTAACAATGACTTAAAAGAACTTTACGGAAAGGAACAGGAGGAAATTCAGATTATTCTGGCAAGACTCAGTGTGGATGCTGCAGAATACATCGAAGAACTTCGCAGCAATTACACAATTCTCGGAGAACTGGATTTTATTTTTGCAAAAGGTGCTCTGGCACTTTCGATGAATGCAAGCCGTCCAATTTTTAACACAGACGGATATATTCATATCCGCGAAGGGCGCCATCCACTCTTGGACAAGAAAAAAGTCGTACCGATTACGATTATGCTCGGCAAGGAATTTGACCTCCTCATCGTAACCGGGCCGAACACGGGCGGTAAGACTGTTTCCTTAAAAACAGTCGGATTATTCACATTGATGGGGCAGGCAGGTTTGCATATTCCTGCACTTGACCGCTCCAAGCTTTCTGTATTCGAAAATGTATACGCCGATATCGGGGATGAGCAGAGTATTGAGCAGAGTCTCAGTACATTCTCTTCACACATGACGAATATCGTATCTTTCCTGCAGGATGTGGACGACCGTTCTCTTGTACTTTTTGATGAACTCGGTGCAGGAACCGATCCAACAGAAGGAGCCGCACTTGCAATTGCAATCCTTTCTTATTTGCATGAAAGGGGAATCCGAACAATGGCAACAACGCACTACAGTGAGTTAAAAGTATTTGCACTTTCCACTAAAGGTGTCGAAAATGCCTGCTGTGAATTTGATGTAGAGACGCTGCGTCCGACTTACCATTTATTGATTGGTATTCCTGGAAAAAGTAATGCGTTTGCCATTTCCAGCAAACTTGGACTTCCAGATTACATTATTGAAAGTGCGAAAAGCCATCTGTCTGAACAAGACGAATCTTTTGAAGACTTACTTGCCGATTTAGAGACAAGCCGACGCACTATCGAAAAAGAGCAGGCTGAGATTGCCTCTTATAAGCGCGAGATTGAAAAGCTAAAACATAGTCTTGATGCCAAACAGGAAAAATTAACCGAACAAAAAGAACGTATTATAAAAGAAGCAAACGAAAAAGCCAATGCCATCCTGCGCGAAGCAAAAGAAGTTGCCGATGAGACGATGAAGCAGTTCCGAAAATTCGGAAAAGAAAATATCTCTGCAGCCGATATGGAACGGGAACGGGAACGTTTACGCAAAAAAATGGCAAAGACACAATCCGGCATGCCATTGGAAAAGAAGAAACCAAAGAAACAGCACAAACCAAGCGATTTCAGATTAGGAGAGTCCGTGAAAGTTCTCAGCATGAATCTGACCGGAACGGTAAGCTCCCTCCCAGACGCCAAAGGAAATCTTTTTGTACAGATGGGAATCCTTCGTTCGCAAGTGAACATTTCGGATTTAGAGATCATCGAGGAACCGATGACCATCACAGCCAAACAGATGCGACGTACCTCCACCGGCAAGATGAAGATGAGCAAATCGCTTGCAGTAAGCCCGGAGATCAATCTCCTTGGAAAGACTGTGGATGAGGCTATCGCCGAACTGGATAAATATCTGGATGATGCATACATTGCACATGTGAGTCCTGTTCGTATCGTCCATGGAAAGGGAACCGGAGCGCTTCGCAACGGAATCCACAGCTACCTGAAACGCCAAAAACATGTGAAATCCTACCGTCTCGGCGCTTTTGGTGAAGGAGATGCCGGTGTTACAATCGTAGAATTCAAGTAGATGTTCACTCACAAATTTAAAGGAGAAAGCCAATGGTAACAAAACAAAAAATATTGATCGTTGATGATGATGAAAATATTGCAGAATTGATTTCACTGTATCTTACAAAAGAATGCTTTGATACAATGATGGTACATGATGGCGAAGATGCACTGTCTGCATTCGATACCTATGCTCCGAATCTGATTCTATTAGATTTAATGCTTCCGGGAATTGACGGCTATCAGGTCTGTCGGGATATTCGCTCCAGATCCAACACTCCGATTATCATGCTCTCTGCAAAAGGAGAAGTATTTGACAAGGTACTTGGATTAGAACTGGGAGCAGATGATTATATCATCAAACCGTTTGACGCAAAAGAACTGATTGCACGGGTAAAAGCAGTTCTTCGAAGATATCAGCCTGGAAAATCTGATTCTGCTTCAGATGATAAAGGAAAATGTGTCTCATATCCTGGAATTACAATCAATCTGACAAATTACTCTGTCGTAGTTGACAATATACAGGTGGAGATGCCTCCAAAGGAATTGGAACTATTATATTTTCTGGCATCTTCTCCAAATCAGGTGTTTACAAGACAACAGCTTTTAGATCAGATCTGGGGATATGAATACATCGGAGATACCCGTACCGTTGACGTCCATATTAAGCGAATTCGTGAAAAAATCAAGAACCATGACACCTGGGGGCTTGCCACCGTCTGGGGAATCGGTTATAAATTTGAGGTAAAATAATATGCGAAGCACATTGCATTTAAAATTTTTTATTGTCTACATTGCCTTTGGATTTTTGGTTTTATTTTCCGTATCTGCGATTGCACCTCAGATGCTTTCGTATCGTTTGGAAAACACAACCGCCAAAAAGCTTTACACAGATGCTACTATGATCTCTTCCGAATATCTGCCAAGATATTTTTCGGAGGACATCTCTCTTTCGGATATCCATGCGCAGCTGAATGGAATGCAGGAGTACACTTCTGCAAACTTGTGGTTCGTGGAATCCGACGGAACACTGATCACGTCTTCTATTTTATCCGGACAACCTTCTGCTCCTGAGAAGATCAAAGAGTTTAATCCGGCGGAAAACGGAAGCAGTACCTATCAGATCAGTGATTATCACGGTTATTTTGACGAAGATATGATCACAATCATCACACCAGTGACAAACAGCTATTTTGTGAAGGGATACTTACTCATCCATAAGCCTGTTTCCCACTTGGATGAAGAATGTAAGACACTTTTATTACCGGTGTATATTACTGCTTTTGTCATCTATCTTCTGTCATTTTCCATTTTGGCGGCATTTCAATTCTTCGTCTATCGCCCTCTTCGGCAAATCACAGAGGCGGCGAAGCAATATGCCTCCGGCAATCTGGAGTATGAGATACCAGTCACTACACAGGATGAGATTGGATATTTGTCCGCTTCGTTAAATTATATGTCCACACAATTGAAAGATATGGACGACTATCAGAAAAAATTTATTGCAAACGTATCCCATGACTTTCGTTCTCCGCTCACCTCTATCAAAGGGTACTTGGAAGCGATGGCAGATGGAACCATTCCTGTAGAAATGCAGGACAAATATTTTAAGATTATTTTATTTGAAACCGAGCGTCTGACCGATCTGACTCAGGATCTTCTGACACTCAATCAATTTGATACAAAGAATATGCTTTTGGACAAAACATCATTTGACATCCATGAAGTCATCAAAAATACAGCTGCAACTTTTGAAGGAACCTGCACTGGCAAGAGAATCTCTATCAAATTACTCTTTGCCACCAAAGTACTTAATGTCTCAGCTGACAAACGAAAAATCCAACAGGTTTTATACAACCTTTTGGATAACGCTATCAAATTCAGTCCAAATGATTCTGAAATCATAATAGAGACAACCGAACACAATGAAAAAGTATTTGTTTCAGTCAAGGATCACGGAATTGGAATCCCGAAAAAAAGTCTCAATAAAATTTGGGAACGTTTCTACAAGACAGACTTATCCCGCGGAAAAGATAAAAAAGGAACTGGACTTGGGCTTTCCATTGTAAAAGAAATCATTCAGGCTCACAAACAAAATATCAACGTTGTGAGCACGGAAGGTGTCGGGACAGAATTTACGTTTTCATTACAAAAAAGGATGCCTTAATAAAGCATCCTTTTTATTGCGTTCTTATCCATATTATCTTTTGTCACCCATGTATATCCACTGTCGATCACCGCTTCATTGCCAAGCCCCAACACATCTCTTACCGCTGCAACAACAGTCGCATATCCCATTCCATACGGATTCTGTACAATCAGCCCATTCACCTTTCCTTCTTTTAACAGCTTCATCTGATCGTTTCCACCATCAAATCCAACCACACTCAGATCATCCCGATCCACCTCAGTCAACACATCTGTCACCAGTTTTGTCGCGCTCAGATTCATCGCACAAATCCCTTTCAAATTCGGATGCTGCTCTAAAATATATTTTATAACATCTTCCTGTGTCAGTGATTCCGCCTGAATCTCTTCTTCTCCTTCTGCTTTAGCTGCATTCTTTTCTTCTGCAATTGCCTTTGCCTTCTCCTCTAACTGATCCATGTAATACACATCTACGATCTGCACATTCGGATACGATGCTGCAATCTCATCCCGAAACCCTTTTTCTCTTTCCTGTGTATTCATAGCCTGAGAATCCGGCATGATCAATGCCACTTCCCCATTTTCATCCATAATAGAAGCAAGTTTTGACGCTGCCGTCTTTGCAGCCTCTTGGTTGTTCGTAGAACATGTCGCTACCACTCCCTGATACTCACTTCCCGAATCAAATGCAACAATCGGAATATCATTTTCTGCCGCAAGATCAAATTGTACCTCGCATGCTGTCGCATCTACTACTGAAATTCCAACCGCAACCGGGTATCTGGCAAGCTCTTCATCCAAAATATTAACCTGTTCATCCACATCGTCGCTCTCGCTTGGCCCACTGTAATTCAGACGTACTTTGTCATCCCCTTTATACCCAAGCATAGAATTGATGTCCGCAACTGCTCTTTCCGCTCCCTCTTTCACTTCATTCCAATAACTGTCATTGCTGTTTCTTCCTATAATAGAAATATATAATCCCGGTTCTAAATTCAGATTCTCAACATTGGAATATGCAATTGGGCGGAGCACATCAAGTTTACTCTGATTCTCATTCTCTTCCTTCCCGGTCTTATCCACTGTTGTCTGCTGCTCTTCCCCGTCGTTTATTGTTTTTTTTGAGCACGCAGTTCCCATTAAAGTAATACAAAGAATCCCTGCGATTATTTTCCATCTTTTCTTCATATTTATAGTTCTCCTAAGTCAATTCTTAATTTTATCCTTTATCACTATACACCAAAATCTTCAAAAATGGGATAAATTATTTCTTAAATTTTTCTGCATAACCCAATATTTTGATAAATTTTTATCAAAAATTGTATACTGTATCCGTTTTTGTACAATATATGCCTTGCGTTAAATTATTATCTAATGTTATAATAAGCTCGATTGAAATACTATTCATTTTTTATTTAATAAATTATATCTAACAGGAGGATTTTACCAATGGAAAAAAATTGGAATTCTAATTGGGACGGGTTCAAACCAGGACGTTGGAACCGTACATCTGTAAATGTCCGCAACTTTATTCAGGAGAACTACACTCCATATGAAGGAGATGACTCTTTCTTAGCAGGACCTACAGAAGCTACTACAAAACTTTGGGCTCAGGTTATGGACCTTTCTAAACAAGAGCGTGAAGCTGGCGGAGTATTAGATATGGATACAAAGATCGTATCTACTATTACTTCTCACGGACCGGGATACTTAGACAAAGACTTAGAGCAGATCGTTGGTTTCCAGACAGATAAACCTTTCAAACGTTCTCTTCAGCCATTTGGTGGTATCCGTATGGCTCAGAATGCATGCCATGAAAATGGATACGAAGTAGATCCTGAAGTTGTAAAAATCTTTACTGAATATAGAAAGACACATAATCAGGGGGTTTTTGATGCTTACACACCAGAGATGAGATTAGCCAGAAAATCAGCTATCATCACAGGTCTTCCGGATGCTTACGGACGTGGACGTATTATCGGTGACTACCGTCGTGTTGCATTATACGGAACAGACTGGTTGATCGAAGACAAAAAACAACAGCTTGCTACTTCTTTAGTAAGAATGACTGGTGAAAATATCCGTCTTCGTGAAGAATTATCAGAACAGATCCGTGCACTTGGAGATTTAGCAAAATTAGGTCAGATCTACGGATATGACATTTCTAAACCAGCTGCTAACGCAAAAGAAGCTATCCAGTGGTTATACTTTGGATACCTTGCAGCTGTTAAAGAGCAAAACGGTGCTGCAATGAGTCTTGGACGTACTTCTACATTCCTTGATATCTATATCCAGCGTGACTTAGACAGAGGATTGATCACAGAAGAACAGGCTCAGGAATACATTGACCACTTCATCATGAAGTTACGTCTTGTTAAATTTGCTCGTACACCAGAGTACAATGCATTATTCTCAGGTGACCCAACATGGGTAACAGAGTCTATCGGTGGTGTTGGTGTTGACGGACGTCCGCTTGTTACAAAGACATCTTTCCGTTACCTTCACACATTAGATAACTTAGGTACAGCTCCAGAACCAAACTTAACAGTACTTTGGTCAACACGTTTACCAAAAGCGTTCAAAGAATACTGTGCTAAGATGTCAATTAAATCATCTTCTATCCAATACGAAAATGATGATTTAATGCGTCAGACTCACGGAGATGACTACGCAATTGCTTGCTGTGTATCTTCTATGAAAGTTGGTAAAGAGATGCAGTTCTTCGGAGCTCGTGCAAACCTTGCAAAATGTTTATTATACGCAATCAACGGTGGTGTTGACGAGAAACTGAAAGTTCAAGTTGGACCAAAATACCGTCCGGTTGAAGGCGATGTGCTTAATTACGATGATGTAATGGAAAAATTCGATGACATGATGGAATGGTTAGCAGGACTTTATGTAAATACATTGAACATCATCCACTACATGCATGACAAATACAGCTACGAAAAACTTCAGATGGCTCTTCATGACAGAGAAGTAAAACGTTACTTCGCAACAGGTATTGCAGGACTTTCTGTTGTAGCTGACTCATTAAGCGCTATCAAATACGCAAAAGTAACACCAATAAGAGATGAAGACGGACTAGTTGTAGACTACAAAGTAGAAGGTGAATTCCCTAAATACGGTAACAACGACGATCGTGTTGACGAAATCGCAGTTGAAATCGTTCGTTCATTCATGGACAAAGTAAGAAAACACCATACATACCGCCAAGGTGTGCCAACAACTTCTATCTTAACAATTACTTCTAACGTAGTATATGGTAAGAAAACTGGTAATACACCAGATGGTAGAAAAATGGGAGAGCCTTTAGCTCCAGGTGCTAACCCAATGCACGGACGTGATACTCACGGTGCTTTAGCATCACTTGCTTCTGTTGCTAAGATTCCATTCAGACACGCACAAGACGGTATTTCAAATACATTCTCAATCATTCCGGGTGCTCTTGGAAAAGAAGACCAGGTATTCGCTGGAGACTTAGATCTTGACAGAATCGAAGAATGCGGAAACCAGGCTTGCAATATTCCAAACATCATGGAAAGCATCGACAACGAATAAGATCGAAGGAGGAATTTAAGATGGCAGTAAATCAACAACAAGTAGATAACTTAGTAAACATGTTAGATGGATACGTAGAACAAGGTGGACACCACTTAAACGTTAACGTATTTACAAGAGAAACTTTATTAGACGCTCAAAAACATCCTGAAAACTACCCACAATTAACTGTTCGTGTTTCAGGATACGCTGTAAACTTTATCAAATTGACAAAAGAACAGCAAGACGACGTTATCTCACGTACATTCCACGAAGGTATGTAAGCGATAAAGTTCACACATTAGTAAAAGCCGGACAGGGTCATGCTCGCATGGAAACCTGGCCGGTTTTCTACTAATGAGATGGACGAACGTATATGAGCAAACATAGTTGCAAAAGGAGACTTTTTTATGACCAAAGGTTATATTCATTCTATCGAGAGCTGTGGTACAGTAGATGGTCCCGGAATCCGTTATGTAATCTTTTTCCAAGGTTGTCCTATGAGATGTCTCTATTGTCATAATCCAGACACTTGGGAACCAAACAAAGGCACTCAGATGACCGTAGATGAAGTGTTAGAAGGTTTCTACAGTAATATGCCATTCTATCACAACGGTGGTGTTACTGTGACCGGCGGAGAGCCTATGATGCAGATGGATTTTCTCATTGAACTATTTACCAAACTTCACAAAGATGGAATTCACACTTGTATTGATTCTTCCGGCATTATGTTTCAACCAGATAATGAGACATTTATGAATAAACTGGATACTCTTCTTGAAGTGACAGATTTAATCATGCTTGACATCAAACACATTAACCCTCAAAAACATAAAGAGCTTACCGCTCATTCGAATGAGCGTATTCTTGCATTTGCAAAATATCTTGATGAAAAGCATATTCCAGTCTGGATTCGTCATGTTGTAGTTCCAGGGATTACTTTATACAAAGAATATTTAGAAGAATTAGGACATTTTCTTGGCACACTGAACAATGTCCATGCACTGGACGTGCTTCCGTATCATTCCATGGGAAAAGTAAAATATGAAAATCTTAATATGGATTATCCTTTAAAAGATACACCGGAAGCAACTAAGGAAGAGGCAGCAGCGGCAAAAAATATCATTTTGTCCGCCTATAAATGTACTAAATTGAAAGCATAAAATTGCTTGTATATTTGGTCTGTTTGTATTAAAATAAATGAAAGGGTAGATATATTTCATATCTATCAAATGTACAAAAAGGAGGATACATACTATGGCACACGTAATTAGTGATGAATGCGTAAGCTGTGGAGCTTGCGAAGCTGAATGTCCTGTAGGAGCTATTTCTCAGGGTGCTGACCACTACGAAATCGATAAAGATGCATGTGTTGACTGTGGCGCTTGTGCAGCACAATGCCCAACAGGAGCAATCTCTGCTGAATAATAAATAATCGAAAAGTGATCACAAAGTTTAAAAGTGTCGCAGATTTTTAGTCTGTGGCACTTTTTATATTACACTCATGCCTGAATAAGTTTTTTAAGAATTCCTCTGTATATAAAATACTATATGATTTTTAGCCTCGAATATTTGACTTGATTTAGATTTGTAACAGACTGGCAGATAAAAATAATCTGCCATAAAAGACCTGTTCTATGATTGTTTCACTGTGGCAAAAACACGATCTGCTTCCGCAGAGAATCTGATACACTTCCGAGTTTGCCCAACAATCTCACAATGGTTTCTTTCTGCATTTCTTGCTTTCCTTCATTTCTTCCAACAGCTCTTTCTTCGCTCAGCATCTCTTGAAAAACCATAAATCTTTCCCCCATTTCCCGGTTGACTTTAATCTTTTCAATCGTTTTTTGAAGTTGTCTTACAAATGGATCTTCCGACTCTTCTTTGCTCTCCTTCAAGTCTGCTTTTACGAACTTCAAAAAGTTGACCAGACTTTCAGATACTTCCTGAGGATTCTCCCCACGTGTACTCAGGAAAATGGTATACCTCTCATCTCCAAGATCGACCGCGCTCTCCTCCTCGCAGATATTGCAGAACGTATATTTATATTTTTTATCTCCAAACGGATCAAAGTCACAGACAAAAATGACATACGCCGGCGGAAGATCCTCATAGTCTCTTCCGGAAAGCAACAAATCCATATCCATCTGACTGTGATAATATCTGCTTCGCTTTCCTAAATGCGGTCTGCTTGCCGCCTGCATCTCAACATTATAGCATGTCTGTTCTTCATCCTGGGCATAAATGTCAAGACGCACTCCTTTATACTCCGGATGATAGACAACACTCTTCTCCTTGCTAATTTCAACGCGGGCAATCGGAAATCCTAAAACCATCTCCAGATTTCCCTCCATTTCTACAGAGGAATTCTTATTGACATCATAGCACACCGATACTTTAAATACAATGAAAAGTTCTGTCGAAATTTGATGAGCGCTTTTTTACAGCTTATGGACAATCTTATGGTATGATATATATGTTACATATTCATTCTAATTTAATAGGGGGTTAATATTGTATGGGCGAAGTTCATTATATGATTTCAGAAGCTGCCAAACGTGTAAATGTTGAAACCCATGTTTTAAGATATTGGGAAGAAGAACTTTCACTATCTATAGGGCGCACAGAAATGGGACATCGATACTATACAGAAGATGACATACAGCTTTTTTGCTGTATCAAAGAACTAAAAGAACAAGGGATACAGTTAAAGGAGTTAAAGGGACTCATCCCTGATATGCTGCGAACGAGAGACAAACTTAAACTTCAAAAAGAACCTAAAGAAGATCCAACCGTTTCAAATTCGGTTTCCGAGGAGCAACTGGACATGGCTTCTAATGCATCATTAGAAAAGATTCAACTGCAAATAGAAGAAATCTTTCAACATGCGATGCTTGAAAACAATAAGATTCTGGAAGAATCTGTAAGCCAGTCCATTTCTCAAGCAATTATCAAAGAAATGAATTACCTGTTTCAAGCTCAGGACCGGCAGGAAGAGGACCGTTATAAAAAACTTGATCATCTAATCCGTCAACAGCAGACTTATCGCAAAGAATCTGCACGTTCCGCTCCTATCAGGAAATTAAGAAAACTGTTTGAAATGTGAATAAAGGCGGTTCATCCTTGAACCGCCTCACTTCATTTTAATATCTTCTTTTTCTTCTGACTATTACAATTCCAAACCCCGCTACAACCATAGCTAACATCATCCAGACAACTGTACTGCTGTCTCCTGTTACTGGTGTCTCTTTATCCGGTTGATTTTTATCCGGTTTTTCCGCTTCTGGTTTTCCCGTTTCCGGTTTTCCTGGTGTCGGAGTATCTACTTTCTTCAAAAGTTTTTTCGCTTCCTCGAACTTACTTGTGAGATTAGAAAGAACTCCATCTACATCGTCCTGTGTCGCCTTATCATCATTGTATACGCTCCGTGCGTCTTCCAGAATAGATTTTAATGTTTCCTTATATGCCTCGATTGACTTCTCTGTATAAACAGTATCTTTCAGACTTTCTGTAAACTTGTCTACCTCAGCCAGCTTGTCTTTCAATGCTGTCTTATCTACTTCCTCTGGATCCGGGTCTACTGCTACTTTCTCCAAAAGTTTCTGCGCATCTTTAAACTTACTGTTCAATGCCTTCACAGCATTATCAACTTCATCCTGTGTCGCTTTCTCATTTCCATAGACTTCTTTTGCATCTTCAAGTGTATCGTTCAAAGCTGCTTTGTATGCTTCGATTGACTCTTTTGTATACTCTGTGTCTGTCAAAGCATCTGTAAAAGCATTTACTTCGTCTAACTTGTCTTTCAATGCTGTCTTATCTACAACAATGGATGGTTTGTCTGTTTCTGTAAGCACATAGCTTTCACCTTCTGTCGTCTCAAATGTCACGCGGCCGTCTTTCCCTTCAACACCTGATACAGCTACTTTGTTTCCTTTGCTGTCTCTTACATCGACATATTCCCAATCTCCAGCCTGTACTGTACATGTTCCGCCATTGTTTGAAACAATCTTAGCCTCTGTCAGCGCTCCATCTTTCCAGCTCTCGCTCACTTCAAAATTGCCTCTTGCAACAAGCCCGCTTACAGATCCTGTTGTCCATTGTTCATCCGGCATAGCTGGAAGCAGATTGATATATCCTGCATTTGACTGTAAAAGCATCTCAGCCACACCACTTGTGAATCCAAAGTTTCCGTCAATCTGGTATGGCGCATGAGAATCCCAAAGGTTTGAATAAATACCCGTTTTAATAAACTGATTGATAATCTGATAAGAATGATTTCCATCACCTGTTCTTGCCCATGTGTTTAATCTTTGTGCGATTCCCCATCCTGTCGCATTATCTCCACGCGCTGTCAGAGAAACTTTTGCCGCATCCATATACCGTTTATTATCTATAGTTACTAAATCTCCTGGATATACGCCAAGCAAATGTGACATATGACGATGTTTCGCGTCAAATGACGGAATTGCACCGTTTGCTGTCTGACCAAATTCGGTCTCATCATACCACTCTTTTATCTGTCCGCTTTCTCCGATTTCGATTGGTTTTAATCCATCACGGTATTTTGTCCATTCATCAATCTGTTCTTTTGAAACTGTTCCTGCCTCATTTGCATTCAAAGCTTCTGCTGCCTCAATACAATCGTTAAACAGCTGCCATACGAGCACGTTTTCATATACGTTTCCTGCTGTATATGGACCATGTTCCGGTGAATATGCCGGAACTGTTACATAACGTTTTGTTCCATCTGCATCTGTTACTTCTTTTAAAATAGACATGTAGAATTTTGCTTCTTCTTCCATCATTGGGAAAATCTCAGACTCTAATTTTTCCACATCGCCTGAATACTCATACGCTTCATATACATTCTGCAAAATCCACGGAACTGCTGCCGGAGACCATCCCCAGCTAAACGCCCATCCCGGACAAGTCCATCCAAATGGTGTGTTCTGTGTATTTGCCATGAAACCATTCTGTTTACCATCTGAATTATCAATTCCGAAATATGTAGATGCAGTGATACGTCCTGGTTCACGCAATCCTTCCACGTAGTCAATCAACGGCTCTGCACACTCCGCCATATTTGTCACATAAGTCGGCCAATAGTTCATCTGAAGATTTACATTCATATGATAGTCACTTCCCCATGCGACCGGACTATTCGCTGCACCTGTACAATCCAGCCATACTCCCTGCAAGTTTGCCGGCAGTTTATCCCCTTCTCTTGAAGAAGAAATCTGCAGATAACGTCCATACTGGAAAATCATTGTCTCCAAATAAGCTTTTTCTTCTGTACTTGCATTTCCATCTTTATATGCTTTGATCAATTCATCAATTGTCTTATCTGACGCCTCCTGACCAAAATCAATTTTTACTCTGTCATAGATGTTTTTATAATCAGCCTGAGCATTTTCTTTTACTTGATCATACCCTTGTTTTGTTGCATCATCCATCACTTTTTTAACTTCATCTGCAAGTTGCTGATCTGTCTGGCCAGTACGGTATTCCGGATGTACCATCTCATAATCTGTGTCCGCTGTGACATAGATATATACTTCTGTCGCATCACTGACAAGAAGTGTTCCTTCTTTTCCTTCTACCGGAGTGACCTCACCGTCTTTTGTTACAACTTTCAACCGCCCATTTAATTTCAAATCATTGTCTTTCATCTTACCTGCAACAATAATCGAATCGTCCTCTGTTGTATATGTAACTTCTTTTCCAAGAGATTTGTCGCCCGGCTGATCTACAGGGAAACTTACCTCAAATTCCAATGGACGCATCTCGCCTTCAGAGCCTTTGATTTCCTCTGCTGTCAGTTTCATCGCAATCACATTGTCCGGATAACTTGCAAAATACTCACGATAGTAATGTGTATTATCTCTGTCATAAGACACTGTCGCAAGCGCTGTATCGATGTCCAATGCTCTCTCGTAGTTTGTTGTCTCTGTATGTTCCTCTTTATCCGGATCCTCTTCCTTCATTGTAGTTACAATACCGTCAAAAGAGACTTTATTGCCTTTTACACCCTTAATAGTAAGTGTGTGCTCACCTTTTGTCAGCCCTGCCACATTCACAAGACTTGCTCTTGAAAAAGCAGATGCGTGTGTGTTTACCTCTGTCCACTCCTTCGCATCGTCTACTTTGTATTGGAACTTGCCCAATCCGCTGCTCTTTGCTCCAAAGAGTTCAAATCCTGTTCCTGTAAACTTACATGTAAGAGTTGCTCCTTCTGCATTGGCAGCATCTACATATACTTCGTCTTTTCCAAACCAGGAATCTGCATCATTTTCGTTATTTGCCGCACGATCCCAGCGCGCCCAACTTCCTTCAAATTTTACTTTTTCTCTTTCTACTGTCGGGTTCCAGTCAATTGTCTCCCCTTCTAATACTTTCAGATAATCAAAAGATGTTTTCGCTCTGCCTGCATCATCTCTTATTGATTCAAATGTTAGTGTATGTGTTCCCTGCTCCAAACCTGAAATTTCAAACAAAACAACTCCTGTCTGTTTCGTAGCGGAATACATACTTCCGGTAACCTCCTTGCCATCTACCGTCGCTTTGAAATTCCCCATCTCATTGTATTTTACACCAATCATCTGAATTCCGGTTCCCTCAAACGATACCGTGAATTTTCCAGGCTCGTTTGTATAATGCTCTGAGCCGCCTTCCCAATCAGGCTGTGGATATGAGTGCCACATAGATTCATATTTGATCTCATCGCTTGTATCACTGATGATCTTTTCTTCTTCCTGAGGTTCTTCTCTGTCAAAATCCAGATAAATATCGCCCCAGCCCTGATAAGCGCCATATTCTCTTGAACTTGTACCAACTAATTTTTCACACATGTTTGATGCATTGCTGTCCCCAGTCAAAAATGCATTCTGCACGGATTTCACATAATCAGACATTGACTGCCCATTCACTGTGCTGATATTTCCGCCTGTATAAGGTTGTGTCTCAGAAGGTCCGCCATTCCACAATGTCTTCTGATTGAATGTCAGGTGCTCTTTTTCTACTTCACCATATATGTTCGCTCCCATATAAGAGTTTCCGATTGGAAGAGATAACTGCTGCCACCAGTCTGTATCACTTCCTGGTTTTGTAAAATTACCTGAAGATCCTGTCAATTTTCCTTTTGACAATGGCTCGTCAAAACGAATCTTCATTGGATCCTGATCAGGCTTTGTGGATGCCGCCTGTGCAACAGTCGCATCAGGAAAATTTACTCCGGAAACTGCAAGCATTGCTGCCATCGTCCCACCAAGCACTTTTTTGACACATGTCTTCCCATGTTTTTTCCATTTCATCATGCTTTTCTCACTTTCCGCATTCCTAAAAATAATGCTTTTTATATAATTTTCTTTTTCCTTTCTATTATAGCCACTTCATATGTCAAATACAACAATTTTCTTCCCAAAAATATGCTTTATTGTTATATTTTGACATTTTTCTCTCACAACTAAACATTGTTCTGCACAAAAAAAGAGAGTGGAAATCTGTTTTTTTATTCAGATTCCATCTCTTTTTTTGCTCTTGTTTTATTCAGCCTTTATGCTCTGCGTCTCTTTCTCAACACAGCAACTGCCACTGCAAAAATTGCAGTAATTCCTACAATTGACCAAACAGCCGCATTCACGTTATCGCCAGTTACCGGTTTCTTGTTATCACCTTTATTATCCGTATTATCTTTGTCCGGATTTTCTGGCTGTGTACTATTGCTAACTTTTTTCAACTGTTCCGTTGCATCTTTGATTGCCAGGACAGCATCTTTTACGTCCTTCTCAGTTGCTTTTTCATTGTCAAGTACTGCTTTTGCCTGATCCATAGCCGCTTGATATACCTTCCAACTGTCAGCTGTGTAGTTTGCCTCTTTGTAGTATTCCAGACATTCGTTATAGTATTTTTCCAATGCGGATTTATCTACTTTGTCAGGTGTAACCGGAAGTTTCGGAATTGCTCGTTCTTCTCTCACTTCACAGCCATCACGTTTACATGTCCGGACTTCCAAGCCTTCCTCAGTTTCAGTTGGCTCTTTTTCTACTGTCCACTCTGTGAAATCGTGTCCTAAAGCTTTCACTTCAGTTCCTTTTTCTACTACGGTATCACAAACTTTACATACCTCATCACCAGTATAACCATCTTTTGTACATGTAGCTTCTTTGGCATTGCGTGTTTCTGCATCATGACCTTTTGCTTCTATAACTGTTCCTGCCTTCACAATCACTTCACAGTCTTTACATACTGTATCACCTGTGTAACCAGCCTCTGTACATGTGGCATCTGTTTGATTCCGAACCTCTGTGTTCTTATGCTCACAATCTGGTTTTTCTTCTCCGCCTACAGTCACTTCGTAGTAGTCAAAGCATACTTTCGGACTTGTAACACCGGCGTCTTTTGCATCCTGTGCCAGACCATCTACGGTCACTTTGACAGTATGTTTTCCATCTGTCAAATCTAATTTTTCAAATACCTTCTGTTGTGGCTCACTTCCTGCTACGGTCGTGAAAGTAGATACTTTTCCAGCTTCCTGACCGTCAATTTCAATCTTAAGCTGCGCTCCTCCTGTATTTCCGGATTTTTCTAATTTCATCACATACAAGCCAATGCCTGTTCCGTTGAATTCAAATGAGAAGCTTGCACCATCTGTTGTAGTCTCAGTCTCTGTGCCATTGTAATGTTTTTCTTCATCCCACTTTGTCCAGTTCGCATCATATTTGATGCTAGAATCACGGTCATCATATTTTACAGTTGTCGCTTCTTTTGTGATTGTGATTGTCTTTGTCGCCGTCAGTTTTTCATTTTCTTTGTCTGTTGCTGTCACAACGACTGTTCCAGCCTTCACTGCTGTCAGAAGACCATTTGCATCGATTGTCGCAACCTCTTGTTTATCTACAGACCAATCCACTCCTGCACCTGCTGCACCTTCTGGTGTATACACTGCTTCCAGCTGTAATGTCTTCGATGCATTCATATTCAAAGAGTCAGCACCTGTAATTTGTAATCCTGTTGCTTCCACCGCCGCATCAAATTCAAATGCATCCAGAGAAATCTTCCCCTGTTTTACAACTAATTTTACTTTGTGAATCCCTTTGTCCAAACCAGTTATTTCAGTAAGTACTTGCTGTCTCTGGCATGTACTGGAGGTTGTGCTCACATCCTCTTTCTTCAACTCTCCATCTACATATAAATCAAATGTCCGGCAGTCTGTATTTTTCATACCGATCACACGAACTCCTGTTCCATAGAAATAAAGTTCTGCTGTATCCCCTACTGTATTAGAGTATTTCTCTGTTTTTTCATACTGACCTTCCTGTGGTCCCCAGTTGCCCCAGCCGGAAGAATACTCGATTCTGCTGTCACGATCATCAATCTTATTGGTTACAGCCAACTGCTCTGGTGTGATTTTCGAAGTCTTCTCTCCTTCTTTTCCTTCTACCACTGCTGCTACTTTATAAGTTGTTCCTTCTGCGAAATCTTCTGCTTTGTATTCTGTCCCGTCCACTTCGCCGACCTTGTTGTATATTGTTCCGTCTGTTGATGCATATACAACATATTTTTCTGCGTTTGCCACTGCATCAAATGTCACGATTGCTGTGTTATCTTTATAAATCGCAGATGCATTTGCCGGAGCTTTTACCGGTCTTTCCGGAATCTCAGTCATTGTGTAAGTCTCGCCCTTTGTCGTATTGAATTTAATACGGTCCTCACTTACTTTTTCAACTGTTACTTCTGCACCTTTACTGTCTACAATTTTCGCCTTCGCGATGCCAGGATATCCAATCTCACATTCTCCACCATTTTTAGAAAGAATTTCAGCTTTTGTCAGGCTTGTCTTTGCCCAATCCATATCCACTTCAAAATTGCCACGTGCAATCAGTCCGTCTACACTTCCATCTGCCCATACATCCGGAATTGCCGGAAGAAGATTGAGATATCCCATATTGCTCTGCAGCAGCATCTCAGACACACCTGATGTGTATCCGAAGTTACCATCAATCTGGAATGGTGCATGTGTATCCCAAAGGTTTGGATAAATTCCACCTTTGAACAGGTTCTGGATCAATTCATGTGCTTTATTGCCTTCTCCAAGTCTTGCCCATGTATTGATGCGCTGTCCCATCCCCCAGCCTGTACTGTTGTCTGTACGATAGTCCATCGAAACTTTTGCTGCCTGCAGCCATTCTTCTTTCTGTGCAATCAAATCTCCCGGGAAGAGTCCTAACATATGTGATAAATGTCTGTGTCCTGCCGGATCAGCTCCTTGTGGCTTCATACTATCCAACGTTGTCTCTTCATACCATTCTTTAATCTGTCCGTCGTCACCGATTTCAATTGGTCCTTTTAATTTTGACTGATTCTCTTTCCATTTTGCTGCAAGCTCTGTATCTTGTCCAAGTACCTCAGCCGCTTTTGCAGCATCTTCATACAACTGCCAAATCAATGTATGCTCATATGTATTACCTGCAGTATATGGTCCGTGTTCCGGTGAGTAAGATGGAGAAGATACTAATTTGCCATCTTTATCTTCTGTCAAAATCTGATTATAGAATGTAGCTTCTTCTTTTAGCATTGGGTAAATATTTTCTTCCATAAATTCAGTATCGCCTGTGAACTCATAGTATTCCCAACAGTTTTGAAGAATCCATGGCACTGCCGCCGGAGACCATCCCCAGCTAAATGCCCATCCCGGACAAGTCCATCCAAATGGTGTATTCTGTGTATGAGCCATGAAACCATTTGCCTCGCCGTCTTTGCTCTCTACACCGGCATAGACTTTCGCAGTCACACGTCCAGGCTCTCTTAAAGAATCCACATAGTCAATCAATGGCAATGCACATTCTGAAAGATTTGTAGAATATGTAGGCCAGTAGTTCATCTGAAGGTTTACATTCATATGATAGTCTGAGCTCCATGGTGGATTTGTCAGACTATTCCATACTCCCTGTAGATTGGATGGAAGCTGTGAATCTTCTCTTGAAGAGGCAATTGTCAAATATCTGCCGTACTGGAATAACATATTCTCCAACTGGCGTTTTTCCGGCTCGCTGGCACTTCCGTCCTTGTATGTCTTCAATAAGTCATCTGTTGTCTTTTCAGACACTGTCTGTCCAATATTTAAAGATACGCGGTTGAACAGTTCCTGATAATCTTCTAAATGTGTTGCTTTTACTTCTTTGTATCCCTTTTCTACTGCTTTATCCACAGTTTCTTTTACACGTTTTGCTAACGCTTCATCCGTCTCACCTGTGCGGTAATAGTAATCTTCTGTCTTGTCTTCATTATAAAATGCATTCTTGTAATCCGTAGCTGCTGACAAATACACAGTAACTGCACTTGCATCTTTTACCGTCAATTTGTCCCCTGAACCTGTCACAGAACCATTATCCGCTTTCACCGTCAGATAAGATGCATATTTCATCTGATTGTCTCTCAGTGCTCCGCATAATTTTAATGTATCATTTCCTTCCGCCACGGTCTTTCCGCCTTGCTTTGAAGGAAAACGTACATCCAAATTCAATTTTTCTGAGCCTTTTGCTTCCAAACGTGCAACTAAGACATCATCGTCATGGCTCATAAAAAATTCTCTTGTGTACTGTGTACCGTCTTCTTTGAACGAAACAGTCGAGATTGCTGTCTTAAGATCCAGATCTCTCTGATATTCTGTCGCATTTTTCTCTGTGATATCTTTGTAATCAAAATAAATATCGCCCCACGGCTGATAAGCGCCGTATCCGTTACTTATTCCAACCAGCAGATTATTACATGCCGCAGTCGCTTCAGAAGTTTTTCCTTCCGCAAATAATTTCTGGATATTTTTCAGTGACGCTCCGTCCTGCCCTTTTTCTGTTGAGTTTCCACCCATATAGTCTTTTCGGCTTTCACTCGGACCGCCTGTCCAAAGTGTCTTCTCATTGAATGTCAAATGTTCACTTGCAATTTCTCCGTAGACATTCGCTCCCATATCACCATTACCAATCGGCAATGTATGTTGCTGCCATCTGTTTTTTTCGTCTGTATCATACCCAGAACCGGCACCAAGAATATTCGTGCCTTGTGATGTTGGCTCATCGTACCAAAGCCTTAATTCATTCCCTTTTTCTTCTGCATGCACATTTGCCTGTGGAAATGATATTCCAGATGTTGCCATCGCTGCTGCAAACACACCTGCCACTACACGTTTTAAATGTTTTCTTTTCATAATTTCCCTTTCCTTTTTATATTTTTACTAATATTTCTTTCTATCCTCCTTTTCTTTTAAACATTTCGCACATATACATTCTTACTATACCATATTCCTCATTCTTTTTGCATATATTTTCCCATTTTTTATATGTAAACTTGCAAAAAGGCACAAACCCAAATGGATTTGTGCCTTTTTAGTAAGCTTATCTCTTATCTTGTTTCTCTTTTTCTTCTTATTACAACTACTACCGCGCCGACTGCCAATAACATTACAACTGCTGTCATTCCCCATGTTGTCATATCTCCAGTTGTCACATTGCCATTTCCACCATTATTTCCTTCTCCGTTAGGCGTTGTTGGTGTTGGCGGTGTTGTCGGCTCTTTGCCTGCATCTTCCAGCTCTTTGTTCAGAATACCTGTAATCTCAACTAATACTTTCAATGCATTGTCAACTTCGTCCTGTGTTGCATTTTCATTCTCAAGTACTGCTTTCACATAAGCAAGTACTGTCTGATATTTCTGCCAGTTTTCTTTTGAATGATTTGTCTCTTTGTAGTAAGCAAGACAGTCTTTGTAGAATTTCTCTAATTTTGATTTATCTGCAGATGGCTCTACTGGTTTTTCCACCTCTTTTAATGCATTTATCGCTGCATTTAATTCGCTTGTCGCTTTGTCAATCTCATCTTGTGTCTTAGCATTCGCCAAAACGTCTTTCGCTTGACTTAAAGCTGCCTTAAATGCATCTTTTTCCACACCGTCTTTGTACTTATCCAAGTCTAATGTTTCTGCTTTGTCAATCGCCTTTTGCAGATCCTCTTTATCCAGTATCACTTCGTCTTTTGTTACTGTCACTGTACATGACGCCAGTTTCCCGATCGCATTTTTAATCGTGATAGTCGCTGTTCCGGCTTTCAAACCTGTTACGACTCCATTCTGATTTACCTTTACAACTTCTTTATCAGAAGAACTCCATACGATTCCTGTCAAAATGGTGTCCTCATCGTGTTTAGCTTCCAATCTGACTTTTTCACCGACTTTTATTGTAACATCATCTAATGTCGCCGAATCTGCAACCTTCTGTATGCGAAGCGGAACTACTTCTGCGATTGCCGCAAAGTTTCCTTTTCCTTCTTCTACATAAATCTTAATTGTTTTTACATTTGCTACATTTTCAAACAGAGATGTAATCCACTGTCCACCTGCTCTCTGCGCATTATCAACAGAAATTGTATCGCTGGAAGCAACTTTCTCTCCTGCTGCATCAAAGGCTTCATAGTGATATTTGTAAACAATACCATTATTCGTTCCCGGTCTCTGCTGGAATTTGAATCCTCCAATTGACATTTCTTTTCCAAGATCGACTGTGAGAATTGCAGGATTTTCTTTGCTCACAGTAAATCCACTCCACTGTGAATGCCAGTATGTGGAAGAGTCACCGTCTGTTGCTGCTGATGCAACACCGCTTCCTGCCGGTTCTCCGGAGGATTGTTCTGTGTTTGCAGAAGATGTGATTCCATCAAATTCCTCTCTTGGAATCTCTGTCACTACACCGTCTGTAACCGTGATCTCAAATGTAATCTTCTCATCTTTTGAAAGCGTCGCTGTCAAAGTTGCTGTTCCTGCTGCAAGTGCTTTTACAACTCCTGCTTCTTTGTCCACTACTGCAACTTTATCATTGCTTGTTTCCCATGTAACCTGATCTAGATTATTTCCATAAATTTTTGCAGTTTCACCTTTGTAAAGCTCTGTAGATTCCAATGTCACAGATGTTGCATCTTTCTCCTCTGTGATCACAAGATTGTCGAGAACGAAGTCTCTTTGTCCCATGCTTCCTGTTCCGGCTTTGCTTCCGTTTTCGTACAGACCAATCCATGTCTGTCCGCTTCCCGAACCAACTACCTGCATTTTTACATGTTTTGTCTCATCTTCACCACGTGCCTGAGCCAGATACTCATCATCTGAAGGAGTGGTGTAAGTTGTTCCATCACCAACTACCATCGCATACGCTTTATCCGGTCCTGACTGGTAGTCAAACTCTACTGTATACACTTTACCAGGTTCAAAACGGAAGTTTTGAGGAATTGTCTGATAAATAATTCCTGTATTTCCATCGTGATGCTTTAATGACCAGTTTCCATCGATAACATCATCGATGACTCTTCCATTCCATCCAGCCTGTGTATATGGTGCGTTCAGCTGCGATAAATGTGTAGCCGGGTCAGAAATACCCTGTGCAGAGCTTAACACAAATGGATACAAGCCCTGTACTACTGTCTCGAAATCTTGTTTGAACACACCATCTTCCTGGAAGTTATTCAAAGATTTCTCAACGATACGGATATCGTCCATATAAGTAGAACCATCGCCGTAGCCTCTTGAAAGTGTTAGCTGTGCAGTCTCACTCTCTGCTGTAAATGAAACCTGCATACGCTGCATCTTGCTTCCGTTTTTCTGGTCACTCTTTACGTAGTTATTGAGAATCGAACGCTCTGTATAATTAGAAACTTTCTTTTCTCCTGCATTCACTTCAATAGAAGCTTTTGCATCACTATTGTTTTCCACATAAACTTCTGCTACGTAGTCTGTTCCTTTTGTCAAACCTTTGATTGTAGTTGTCACTGACACACCGTCAAGAGGACTGTTGAATGCAAGTCTTTGATCTCCTGTATCTGCTTTTTCTACTACAACTGCATCATCGTTGATATCGCCAGACCATTCATCTGCAGATAGTTTTTCCCCTGCGGCATATCCGTTGAATCCCGGATCTGTCACATAGTCATACTCACCAAAGTCATTTGCAAGTTCTTTTACGCCTGCCGCATCACCTTTTACCAACACATAGGCTGTAGCAGCTTTTGCATCTAATGTCACTGAATTTCCAGACACAGCAACACTTGTCTCGTTGATACGACCCTGATCAGAAAGTTCATACATCACAACATTCGCAAGACCTTCCCATCCATCTGGAAGTTCCCATGTTGTCTGTCCACCGTCCAGATTCCAGTAATACAGTTTTTCACTGCCATCCTGATTATCTGTCCATGGAAGCAGATATGTGACATCATCTAATACTTTCTTTCCATTTAATGTAATTGTACGCTCAATGTTATCATCGCTGCGCTGTTCTTCGTTTCTTGTGACAACAACTTCATCACCGCTGTCATTTCTCAATGTGATTTGTTTTTCATGGTTTCCAACCGGAGACTCTCCCTCTTCATAATTCTCCCAATCTGTCACATAGTAGTGCTGTAAGAATTTTGTAGGTAAGTTCTGATTGAATGTCTGAAGAATGTAGTTGTCATAATCTTTGTCTCCACCCCATCCTTCAAATCCGTACAGACGGTATCCTCCAAGTAACGGATTGTCTGCTGTTCCACCGAACTGTGGATAGTTCAATACCTGAGAATCTCTCTGGTCATTTCTGATGAAACGGATAATATCACTGTTATATCCTTTTGATGTTGCCCCGCCATATGCGGCATCTGTAGACCAGTGCTGCCATGTAGAGTCATATTCACCCTCCGCACTGAACTCTGTAGAGAATCTCCATCCCAAAGAATTGATCTCATCCGCAATCTGTCTTGTCTCCCATGCATCCTGATACCATACGTCAAGATAAATGAAATCCATATTATCTTCACGGGATTCTGCATCTTTTTTGATTTCTTCTTTTGTAGCGTTTACTTCACCCAAAGAATTTTCAACTGCATCCGGCCATTTTCTGCTATAGAAATCCGTTCCGTTGATTCTGTCATACAGCTGTACAAAACGTTTCCATCTTGCCTGACTTGACAAATCCCAAAGTTTGTCGATAACCTGTGACTGGTCAAGCCATCCCCATCCGTTTGAAAATGGTTTCTGAAGCATCTCTTCATTGAAAGATGCCGCTTCCGGATAAGCTTCCTGTGCATTGACGTGAATACCAATCTCTGTGTTATAGTCATGTGCAATCTTAATCAATTCCTGGAAATCTTCTACTCCTCCTTCTCTTTCTGCAATATCAGCATACTCAGAGTTTGCAGAGTCATGTCCTTCGTTACCGTATCCTTTGAGCATAACCGCCTGTGGAAGACCATCTGTTGCAAGATACACTTTTTTAATGTTGTCTGCTGTTGTATGGTATGGATTTGATGCCATACTTGCAAAGTTCATAACAATACGATAGTTTACTAAATCTTTGATATTTTCAGAACCGTATGGAATGTTCATAATATCACGGAATGCAAGCGCACCGTCATTCCAGTCGATTGTCTCATCGCCATTTGCATCTGCTGCGATTGCCACTTTTGTACATGGAAGTTCACTCACCGGATAATCATCATACTTTGAAGCATTCTTCTGTCCGTTTGCATCTCCCAACTCGTAGTACCATGCAGCACTTGTGAGACTCATTGTATCCGCCCCATTATTGCGAATGACACGTTTGTCTCCTTCCACCTCGGAATTGCTGTAAAGACCTGCGCTTAATTTCCCATTTGTCAGGAATCCATACAGGTATCCGTCTGTCTCAGATGGTACAAATCCATCTTCAAAATCAATAAATACATCTCCGGAAGATGTTGTTGTTGTCGAAGCCTTTGCTCCTGCGAAATTGGCTCCTGTCTCCACTGCATCCACAGTCAGAAGGTTCAATCCAGGAACATCGATTGTTGCAATATCTGCACAACCTTCTGCTTTTTCTAATTTTGTTACTTCCCATGTCAGTTCATTTTCTTTTACACTGACTTTGACATCCATATCCAGATTGATGTCATCTTTCTCCACATGCATTGCATATGTTCTTGAGTCTGCTTTTGTCTCTGCCACTTCCACTTCCGGTTTTATAGCGACACCATTGATTGCAACTTCATCAAGTTCTGTTTCATTTCCGCGGAAATATGTATCTGTAATCTCCTGTCCATTCGCAAGCATCTGGTATCTTGCCACAACCGGAAATTCTTTTCCGATATATACTTTCATTTCATCAGATGAAATAGAATCGTATTTTGACAAATCCAATGGAGCTTTTAATTCCAGTGTTATATCTTTGACATTATCTTTTTTATCTTCAATTGTCACTTCACCTGAGAATGCCTGATATCCCGGTTTGGAAACAGCCATAGTATAGGTCCCAAGTTCCAACGCATCAAACTGATATTTACCATTTTCATCTGTTTTTGCAGACTTGTTTCCAACGCGAACTGTCGCATCTGCCAATCCGCCTTCTCCTTTTTCCGTAACTGTACCTGTAAGCGGCACAAGTTTTGAATATGTCTTTTTAAACGACTGTCCGTCACGGTCTGCACAAAATACCCAGTCATCTTCCATACAGTTATCTTTTCCGTACATCACATCCGCAAAAGAAATCGTTGTTGCACTGTTTGTTTTCACACCGAAACGGCCTTTACCTGCATTCTCCTCACTGAAATCGATCAATGCCTGATTTGTCACACGCGAAGTTACTCCGTTTACTGTCACAGACAATGTCTCTCTGTTCAATGAGATAGACATCTGAAGTTCTTCCCCTTCAACCGGATCCGGAAGTCCTGAGATTTTCGGATAAGATCCACTTCCATTCAAGTTATACTGATAGTACCAGCCACTGCTCGTATCATGACCTACATATAACCAGTTATTGTCATTCACATAAGTATAAAATACACCCCAGTTATTGCTTGGCTTCACAGCAAGAGAAAGTTCTCCTGACTCTTCCATCTTCTTGTCATCATCAAGAAGCAGTACTGGCGCTTTTGCATTTGCATTGCCATAGGAGTGTCCACCACCATTGTTGCTTCCACCCTTTAACTCAATCCAAGCTCTTCCGTTTTCAGAAGGATTTTCCGGATCTGTGTCTCCTCCATCCGGTACTTCCACAGATGGTTCCCAAACCTGTCCTGAAAGAGTCTTGTATACATGCCAGCCACTGTAGTCGCTATAAGCTGTCTCACCAGCTTTTACATCTGAGAAATAAATTTCTGTGTAAGCTTCTCCAAAAGTACCTGCACCAAATCCAATCTCTCCTGATTCTGTTTTCAGCTCATTAAATTTTTCATTAGCTACAACTGCTGAACCACTTTTGTTTATTGTCTTATTTTCAACTGTCACATTCAAGCCATTGTCCTTATAAGATGTTGAAATCGTAATCTCATCATCTTTGTTGACTTCTGGCAATCCTGATAACGCTGCATAAGACCCATCTCCATTTTTAAATTCATAAAGCCATTTTCCTGTATCGTAAGCGATATAACTCCAATGAGTATCATCCACATATTTCGTTACAAAACGAAACCTCGTGTCTTTACTCTCACTTACAAGCTGAACCGTAGCACTTAAATCCTCTCCCGTAAACTTTTGGCTGGATAAGACAAATGCCTCCGGCTTTGCACCGCCAAAGTGCTCGTTTGCATTCCCACTTCCGGCTTTCAGATGTGCCATCATCTTCGGAGCTGCCAATACATCTAACGATGGCATATAACTCAAAAATGTCGTACACACCATGGCAGCAACTAACATAATTGCCGAAAGTTTTTTCATAAACTTTTTCATATTTCTCCTTTCTTTTTCCGTACAAACGCATATTATTTTTTGTTTTGTACCTTTCTCCCGTTTTTTATATTAGCATATTTTCCCAAAAGAAACACTATTTTTTTTGCTTTTTTCTCAAAAATAACTATTCGCAGCAGTTCGATCCTTGCAGCGCACTTCTTACTGCATAGGTCATAATTTTTATGCAATAAAAAATCCAGAATGCAGTATCTGCTTATACCACATTCCAGATTCATCAATCCTGTTTCAGATAATTTGCAAACTTTGTATAGTTCGGCAGCCATGTCAAATTGACTGTTCCAATCGAACCATTTCTCTGTTTTGCAATAATAATCTCTGCTACATTTTTCAATTCTGTATCTTTATTGTAATAGTCATCACGGTAAATAAACATTACCACATCGGCATCCTGCTCGATTGCCCCTGATTCACGTAAATCCGAAAGCATCGGTCTGTGCTCCGGTCTTTGTTCTACCGCACGGCTCAACTGCGACAATGCGATCACCGGCACATTCAGCTCTCTCGCCAGACCTTTTAACGATCTCGAAATATCCGAAATTTCCTGCTGTCTGGACTCACTTCTTCCTCCGACACGCCCTGTCATCAACTGCAAATAGTCGATAATAATCAATTCCAAATTATGTTCCAGCTTGTACTTTCTACATTTTGAACGCAGTTCCGAAATCGAAATACCCGGTGTATCATCGATGATCAGATTGGACTTCCCGATAATTCCCGCACTTTCAATCAGCTTTTCCCAATCCGAATCCTTCAAATTACCTGTACGAAGCGACTGAGAATCTACCTGCGACTCCAAAGAAAACAGACGGTTTACCAACTGCTCTTTTGACATCTCCAAACTAAAAATAGCAGTTGTTTTATTTTCTTTAAACGCCACATTCTGCGCAATATTCAACACAAACGCCGTCTTTCCCATGGACGGTCTCGCCGCCACAAGAATCAAATCAGAAGGCTGAAGTCCTGACATCTTATAATCCAGATCCAAAAAACCTGTCGGGATTCCGGTGACACTTCCATTCGTTTTCGATGCCTTCTCAATCTTTTCCAGCGCGCTCAGCACAACATCTTTTATAGGCACATAGTCTCCGGTATTTCTCCGCTGAACAAGTTCAAATACTTTCTTTTCCGTTGTCTCAAGCACCGCCTCCAACGGCTCTTTTCCAAGATAACAGATATTGGCAATCTCTTCATTTAACTTAATCAGTCGACGCAGCATCGCCTTTTCCGAAACAATCTCTGCATAATACTTTATATTCGCCGATGTCTGTACCGCACTCAGCAAATCTCTCGCAAATTCCAGACTGCTGATTTCTGCCGGCACGTCTTTTTCTCTCAGGCGGTCCTGCAGTGTAATCAAGTCCACCGGCTTGCCTTCATTGAAAAGCTCCACAATTGTCTCAAACAAAATTCCGTAAGCGGACTGATAAAAATCTTCCCCGCTAATAATTTCGGACGCCGTCAAGATTGCTTCCTTGTCCATCAGCATAGCTCCGATAACTGCCTGCTCCGCCTCAATGCTGTGTGGGAGAACTCGTTTTATGAGTGCTTCTTCCATTGTCTGCCTCCTACGCTTCCTTCACAACCACTTTTAATTCTGCTGTTACTTTCGTGTGAAGTTTTACAGGTACATTGTGTGTTCCAAGCGTCTTGATCGCTTCTTTTAACTGTATCTTTTTCTTATCAATATCATATCCCATCTGCTCTTTTACAGCTGCTGCAATTTCTTTTGTAGACACCGAGCCAAATGTTCTTCCGCCTTCTCCTACTTTAATTGCAAGCTCCACTTTTCCTGCCTCAATCTTCTTTCCAAGTTCCTGCGCTTCTTCCAGCTGTTCCTGTGCAATCTTTTCATCATTTGCCTTTTTCAGTTTCAGATCATTCAGATTTTTGTTGTTTGCTTCCACTCCCAATTTTTTAGGTAAAATAAAATTCCTTGCATATCCGTCATTCACATTCACAATCTGTCCTTTTTTACCAAGCGCTTTTACATCTTCTAACAAAATTACTTTCATAACTAAATATCTCCTTCTTCTTTCATTGTATAGATCGTCTCTTTCAACGTCTCAATTGCCTCTTCCATATTGGTGTGCTGGAATTGGGCTCCGGCAGTATTCATATGTCCGCCTCCGCCGACACGTTCCATGATAATCTGAACATTCACTTCATCAATCGCACGCGCACTGACATAGATTTTTCCGTTATACTTGGTCAATACAAACGACGCTTTAATTCCATCAATGTTCAGAAGTTCATTCGCCGCCTGTGCACCGATGATCGTCGGACTGTCTATTTCCGCATTCTCATATCTTGCGATTGCATACTCATCACAGAACACCTCTGCACTACTTACAATCTCCGCTTTTGCACGGTAAGATTCCATATTATCACGGAAAATCTTCCGCACATAGGTAATATCCGCTCCGCATCTTCTCAAAAATGCGGCCGCCTCAAATGTTCTCACTCCTGTACGGTTCATAAAATTGTTCGTGTCGATCACAATTCCGGCATACATACTGTTTGCTTCCACATTTGTAATTCTCACATCATCTGTAATATACTGCAATACTTCTGATACCATCTCACACGAAGATGACGCATAAGGTTCAATGTAGGAAAGCACCGTGTTCTCAATCATATTACTGCTCTGCCTGTGGTGGTCAAACACCACGATTGTCTTTGTCATCTTAAGCAGATCCGGACATTCCGTCATCTCCGGCTTATTCGTATCAACAACAACCGCCACCGTACTGTCATTAATGATCTCATCCACATCCTCCGATCTGATAAACATATCGTCCGGATACAGTGGACTTTCACAAAACGACTGATACAGCGGACGAACGGAAGATGTAATATCATTCAGCACAATGTAAGCCTTCTTTTCCATCGTCAACGCTGCACGGTAAATTCCAACTGCCGCGCCAAATGAATCCACATCTGCAATCTTATGTCCCATGACAATAACCTGGTCTTTCGCCGTGATAAACTCCCGAAGAGCCTCAGCCTTGACTCTGGCTTTAACCCTTGTGTTCTTCGATGTCTGTTCTCTCTTACCACCAAAATAAGTAATTCCACTGTTGCTCTTCACAACCGCCTGATCTCCGCCGCGGGCAAGTGCCAGGTCAATCGCCACACGGGCATAGTTATAACTTTGCGCGTATGTATCTGTTGCAATCCCTATACCGATACTCAGTGTGGCTGGCATTGTATTCCCGATATTAACACTTTTCGCCTCATCAAGCACCGCGAACTTATTCTTCTCCATCTCTTTATAATAGGACTTTTTGATCACGAAAAAGTATTTATCTTTTTCAAGCTTTTTCACAATACCGTCATTGACTGACATATATTGATTGATCTTTCTGTCAATCAACGCAACCAAAAGAGACTGTCGAACTTCCTCAACACTTTCCATAACTTCATCATAGTTATCGATGTAAATTAACCCTGCAACAAGCTTCTGCTCTTCATTTGCACGAATATACTCGTTCATCTCTGTAACATCACTCAAAGTAACTGTCACAAAATATTCTCTGCCTTTTCTCATCTGTAAGATATTCTCTGCCTCCTGCAAATCTTGCACAGGTACTTTAGACAGAATCGCACGGTAATCTCTTCCATTATAGCTTACTTCTTTTTCAATTGGCTTGTCTTTCTCTTTTGGAAATACGCTTCGATTCAGCTCCTGAATGTATTTGCTAAGATAGGTTCCCGTCTTCGCTTCGCTCCCAAACACTTCTGAAAAACAGGTATTATTCCATATAATCTGTCCATCTTCCAAAAGAATGGCATACGGAAACTGCAATTCCTTTAACAATACATTCTGTACCGATCCATATTGCGCCGCAAAATCAACCAGATCTGAAAAAATAATCGACTTATTATAGAAATATAACACCCCGACTATTACAATATACACCGCAACAAACAAACTCATAATTACCCCTGCACGTTTGTCCACAGAATATATCCACAGGTTCATTGCAATCAATAAAATTGACATCACTGCCGGCCACTGCATATACAGCCTCAGCATTCCTTTCAAATGTACGTCTTTTTTCATCTCTTTGCCCTCAAAATCCTAAAGTTTCAACTTCTATTATAGCACCATTTACTCTATAAGGAAAGAAAAAAGAACTGAGCGTTCGAAATCCAGTCATTTATTGGTAATTTCCAAATTTATTTTCATAAATAAAACAACCGAGAGAATCTGTTCTACAATTCTCCCGGTCTGTTTTGTTTTTATCTAAAAACTTATTCTAAACTTCCCAACCACTATTGTCCAAATTGAAATCATTATCAATATTCTCTTGAGGAGTATTACTAAGCGTCAGCATCATCTGCACTTCTGTATCAAATTCAATAATTTCAATTTCCGGTGTCTGATATTCTTTTCTCATATTTTTTCTCCTATTCTTTCATCCATTTTAATCTTGGGAATCCTTCTGCTCCCACCTTCGTCAAATCCCACACATCACTCGAAAGCTTCAACTGACTTGTATAAAAATCTGCTTTGTGATTGTCTGATGTCAGCATTAATATTTTCGCTGCTATAGTTGCCTCGCTTGTATTGGTTGGTCCTCCCACGGTCGCAAGCTCATAGCAATTGCTGATATTATTCGTTGTATAGGTTGATACATCTCGACCAAGGAATTTATAACTCTCTTCCGGGCTGCCGTCTTCTGCATTCTTTGATGCATCTCCCATTGCCAAGCAATTGGTAATCTTCCAGTTTTTAAGACCTGCACTACTATTATTTACATCGCCTACTACACCCGCTTTATTTGCATAATAATACTTACCTTGCCATGTATTTCCTGGTATTATGAAAGACTTAATCCTCATATTTTCCACCACATGATTAACAGTTCCGCTGTTAAGTTCTCCAACTACACCGCCTTCTTGATGATTATCTAAAACAATCATTCCTGAAATATAAACATCTTCTAAATTTGATGCTCCTGTCATTTGCCCAACTGCACCGCCTACGAAATTAAATTTGTAGGTTTCTGTAAGTAAGGCATTCACCTGTATATTTTCCAACCAAATTTGATGAATGACTGCTTTGTTCGTTGCAGTTCCGGCAAGTGCTGCTGTATAACTTCCACCGTTTATCTGTACATAATTCATGACAACTTTTTCAATTGTTGCTCCATTTAGAGTACGGGCAAATCCATTTGCCGGATTTGTTCCTTCTGCTGCCACAAATACATTCTGCACTCTTAATTCATGTACCTTTCCGCTAACTTCATTAAACATTGCAGCCCGCAGTCCATGAATTACCTGATTATTTCCGTACAACTCTCCTGTAAATGGTTTTGTAATATAAGAAGTCTGCCCCTCCGGTAACCGTACTTGTTCCAGAGAAATGTTATTCATCAATACATACTTTCCACTCGGATTTTCTTCTATCTTCATAAACTCTTCCGGTGTAGAAATTGGTGTATATTCAGCTTCTGGTATTTCCCATCTCTTTGGATGCACTGTCACCTCCGAGCCTGCCGGCAATGCCGGAAGTTGTTCTTCCGGCTCTTCCGGTTTTGCTCCTTCAAGCCATATAAGCGTCGGATATCCCTGCTCTGTAACATTAGCGAAATTCCACTTATCCTCTGTAAATTTCAATGTTGACATATAAAAATCTTTTGTAGCATATTTTTCTCTTGATACTTCTTTAATCTGATCTCCATTAGCACTACTCTGACCACTTTGATTTCCTTCATAACAATTGGCTACGCCATAATCCCATACTCCATTATACCTATTTCCTGCAAATCGGTATACTGCTTGTGTACTTCCTGCATTATTCTCTGCTCCAGATTCTCCAATTGCTATACTATCTCTTAGCCATGAACTTCCTGTTGACATTAAGAAACCAATAAAGCCTCCTCTAGAATAATCTCCACCCATAGTCGCTCTCATTCGCATATTCGAAACGATTCGATTTGCTGAATATGTAGGAGTCATATCAAATTCATTCTCGCCAAACACGCCACCTTGATAATTTTCATTTGCTGTCATCTCACCGGACACATAACAGTCTGTAACTGATGTTCCAACATTCAACATCGCAATCAAACCGCCTATACCACTTTCAGACACTGCTGTCCTTTTATAAGCCGGTCCATACGGATTGACATTTAATTCTTCTGTCCAGATTTCACTAATCTTCGAATTTTCTGCCTCGCCCGCAAGTGATGCTGTCTTATTACCGCCTGCTACCAGTACATTATACAATGCCACTCGGTTTACCGTTGCTCCACTCAGTTTTGTTGCAAAAGCATTTGCAGCCTCATTGTCATTCCATCTTTCTACCTTTACATCTGCAAGTTTCAGGTTTTCTACCGTTCCACTTAATGTTCCAAACAACGGCGCACCTTGCATATCTCTGATAGTCAATCCATTTCCATCAAATGTTCCAGAGAAATCTCCAAGGAAGGAACCGCCTTCTGCACGCAATCCGTATAATGAGATTGGCTGCATCAGAATATAATTATTACTACTTCCCTTCGCCGCCAGCAATTCCTCAACTGTGTAAATCGCTGTATAGCCTTCCGGCACATCTGCACGAAGTGGTGTCTCTGGTAAAGCCTGTTCTTTTGACGGCGGTTTCACACTAGATTCCGGCATAGAAATCAGTCTCGGTGAACCTGTTGTTCCTGCTTTAGACCATTCCCATTTTTTTGTATCCAGCTGCATCTTATTCTGATAAAAATCGCCTGTTGAAAACTCTGAATGTCTAACCCCTCTCGGATCGTTTATATTTATATTCGTTCCCGGTGTATCTAGACTATAGAAGCAATTATTAAACGCTTTTAACTCTGTCAAATCACTGCTCTTCTTCATATAAAGCACTTTATAACGTGACTTCACTGCATCTTCCGGATAAACACCACCTGCTGCCGTACTGTACGTAATGCTGCTTTTTCCTGTTACTGCTCCGATAAATGCCGACGTATATTCCGGACTCTTATTATATGGAATGTGAACCTCGCTGTCTGCAAATACTTTTGTAATCGTTACATTTTCTGCATGTCCAATCAAGCCACCTACATACTGTTGCTCTGTTGTTATTTTGGCATCTGTAATCAATACATCTTTCATCTGTGTTCCTGATGCTTTCGCCAGAAGAACTCCTGCCTGTGCACCATTAACTGTCATATCAATATTTTGAATACCTACGGTATCGAAATTTGAGTTCTGATCAGAACCGATCAGTCCTGTCAATGTTCCACCATTCATAGTAATTCCGTTAAAGAACACATTCTTTATAGTTGCATTTGCGCTCTCTTTTGCAAATACATTGGCCCCTGTGTCTGTACTTTCCACAAGACAGTTTTCAATCTGTAAGTTTTCCACCGTTCCTTTTAATTTCTGGAATAATGGTTTCGAAATACCGATGATGCGATGATTTCCACCGTTCAATATTCCGCTAAATTCTACGGTCACAAGTTCTCCACTATAAGTACTATAATCCAAATCTGCTGCAATCGCAAATTTTCCTTCCGGAACTTGATTTAATTTTATAATCTGCTGTGGCTGTGCAATCTGAATTGTAAATGATGTCACCCGGTTTTCAAAACCTTTTAACAATGCCAATCCATTTTCTGCTGCCTTCTCTGCATTCCACTTTTCTCCTGCGAATCCCAGATTCTCTGTATAGAATCTTGAAGTCCAGATTTCTTTTCCAACAGATTTGATTGTTTCTCCGGCTGCTGAGACTCCGTCTGCTGCGGCAAACTCATAACCATTCGTAATACGACTTCCATCTGCCATCAACTTCGGCATTTCTGGAGAAACATTTCCCACACTTAACAGATTTGTATATCTTCCGGCTCCTTTGCTCTCTGCAAGGAACCCGGCGCCTTCTGCACCTTGTACTTCTACATTCAGATAAACATTTTCTACCGTAGAGCCTGTATCATTAACGACAAATCCTGCTGCCTTTCCTGTGGTAACAGCAACATTTCCTGCCAAAAATACATCTCGAATAGTACTTCCCTGCATCGTTCCGGCAAGCAATGCTCCGGCTCCGTTTTCTGACTTCAACTGTATATTTTGCATCAGAAGAGTTTCAACCGTTGCACCTTCTATTTGATTTGCCAGAGCTCCGCCGTTCACTCCATTCAATTGAATTTCACTGTTCAAAATTGCAAGATTCTTCACAGTTCCTCCTAAGGTTCCAAACAACGGCACACGCAGCCCTTCGATGCTGTGTTGATTTCCATCCAGCGTACCTGTAAAGTTCGGAATCATTACTTCGCTCTGCTCTGTCTCATTCAAATTCAAATCTGCATCCAGACGATAGCTCAATTCCGGATAAAGATTCATCTGTTTCAAATCTTCAACTGACTTCACCGGGATTACTTCAATTTTCTGCATTCCGAAAATCTCAGGATAGCCTTTCATTCCAACTAACTTCAAATACCAGTTTTCTTCATTGAACTGCAATCTATCCCGATACAACTCAATTGTCTTTTGTTCCTCTTTTGAAACTTCTGTCAACTTTCCTTCGGTTACGTTGCTAAGACCGCCCGTACCTACGGAAACAAAAGAGTCTGACACATATTTTCCCAAAACGTCCGGCGTTCCAAGGAATTGATAAAAATCTTTTCCTGCATCATCTTCCACTATATTTCCTACGGAAAGCACATGCTGTACACTGCTTTCTCCTGCCAAATTTCCTATAAATCCAGCGCTGTTTGTTCGGTTCTGTGCATCATTATAATTTACTACTGTAATATCTGCGTCACTGTAGACTTGACGAATCGCCAGATTCTTTCCTGCTCCGATAAATCCACCATTGTCCGTTCCGCTCAGTGTTACATTACTTTCAATCACCGCTATATTAGAAATCTGAGAGCCGGATGCCCGTCCTGCAAAAACCGCATTGTAATTCTTTGTCCCGGTAATCTTCGCATTTCGAATCTGGATTTTGTTAAATACAGATCCAGTGTAATCATATCCAGTGATTGCTCCGTTATAACTGGTTCCAGAAATTGTAATATTTTCCAGATTCAGATTTTCAAATACTGTATGGTGAGAACGTTTTGTAATTGCAGCGTTCTCGGCATTCTGATTGGATATCTGGACATTCTTCACTGTTAGATTACGAATTTCTGCGCGCTCTGTTTTTTCTAACAACGGCACTTTCAATCCTGTGATGCTGTGTCCTTCTCCATCCAAAATTCCGCTGAAGTTTCCTTTTGCAATTGCTGTTTCTGTCACTTCAGACGCATCAATATCTGCTTTTAATACATATTTCTGAGCTTTATTCTGCCCAATTTCTTTTAAATCAGCTAATGTACGGATTTCTTTTACTGTTTCTTTCTTCTGCTCTTTTACCACAATGGTATAATGTTTTGTCTTTGCAATCCAGTCTTTCTCTGCTTCTGCTGTATCCTGAATCGTCAAGTCAGCAACATAGGAATTCGTGATCCTTGTAAACAACGGTTTTGTCGCATTGGTAATCTTATACCCATTTCCATCCAGCTTTCCGATAAAGGTACAATTAATGTATACTTGATCCGCTCCGGTAACATTTTCCATTGAAATGTCATTTCCCAATTCATAAAATCCATTTGGATTTTCCTTAATTTTATCTACCAGCTCCTGTCCGGTTTTAACTGTCACGACATTTCTGTCAGACACCTCACCATATACCGGTGTCCGGAATTCATTTGTAATTCTCTGTAGATACCGGAACACATTTTCTCTGGAATCTCTAATATTCTGAAGTGTCACATTTCCATTAGACATTCCTGAGTTAATATCATTTCCATAATTAATCAGATTCTGACGGAAATATTCAATCAACGCCTCTGCATCAAAATATGCATTTCCCTGCTTTGCCTGCTCTTCAATCTTCTGCTGAATCTCTGCATTTTTTCCCTTTCGATAAGATTCAAATGTAAAATTCGGATCGTTCAGTATTGTCCGGTAGAATTGTAAATCTCCCGTCTGCGTCTGTGCACTTAAATATCTAACCAAACCATCACTATATCCAAACATTCCACCTAGTTCAAATCCATTTCTTCGGAAAATCTGTGCATTCGGTGTACCGCCGTCTACATAAGGTACATACCAGCTAGAATAGCTTACACGATCAATCTGATAAGCTCCTGGATTGTTGATACCAACCTGATTTACCCCGCCCAGATCAAATCGATGGCCCGGCCGAATCGTAAGCTGATTATCCCACAAATCATCTAATGTCTGTAAGTTCATATTTTCCAGCGCTGATGCACTAAGCGTTGTCCATGTACTATTTGCACTATTCCAACTTTGATGGTTATTTCTAAATCCATATCTGTGCTGTGCAGTAACCTGCGCCTGCTGTTCCGGTGTCAACTGCAGATATGCTAATCCCTGCAAATAATCCAAGGTATAAATTACATCAAATACTTCTTTGTAGTAACTCTTGAACTTTTCCTGAGAGTTGATACGCTCCGGTGTCAGATTGGAAAGTACCTGTCCGTCTCTTGCATAATTTTTCATAAAATTCATGTTATAATCCAAACCTGCCTGATTGACAAACCCATTGGAGTAATCTTCACCGTTTCTTCCCGGACGTTTTCCTTTATTTTCCATCCAGATCCAATTATCAGTAACATGTGCCATCTCATGATTTAATACAGTTAGGTCTCCTATAAAGTTTGAACTATTATAATAAATATAATCATAATTCGGATTTCCATGAATTACTGCTACTGCTCCACTTTTATGTCCCCATAGCGTCTGAAGAGGTTTATAGAATTCCTTAAATACATCTTGGTTACGATCCTTATTATAAGAAGAATCTACAATTAAAAATTTACTTCTATTAATAGAATCTGCACCATTTCGCGCAACTTCTGCAAAATTGTCGTACAGATTTTTATAGTCATTTAATTGACTTGCAATCTCAGCTCTTTTTCCTGCTCTCCACTGATCTGTATCTTGATAACCTCCGTATATCTGAAGATTTCCATAAATAAGAGCAGTCGAGAACGATGCGAGATACAGATTCTTCGATGTTTTATAGGACAATACCGGCAAAATCAATTGCTGATCTTTTTGAATCGTATTACTCTTAATGAAATTCCACATACGATACTGAACCTTCGGATTATTTGGTCGTGCCTCTACCAAAACTCCTCCTTGGAAATTATCTACAATCCAATCATTCACATCCGAATATCCTGCATATGCTGCCATAAAATATTCTACAAACGCACTTATGCTTTTGATGCCTGTATAAGAAGAAATTCTATTTACATAAAAGGACTGTGTACTATTTCCTTGTCTTCCTTCTTTACTGCTTATTTTTACAATTTCACTAGCAAGCCCGTTTGGCGCTTTTGCTCCCGGCAATATGGAATTATCAAAGATAACTACATCCCTAAGATTAATTCCTCCGATTTCAAAATCATACCAGCGGTCTATGTAATTATATGCATACAGAAAATCTTTCAAATATTCATTGCTTTCAAAGGTTTCTGTTACCATCGCCTCTGCAATTGCATGATTTACATTAATCGGATACTGTGCATAGGACGCTGTCATAGCAACCAAAATCTGTTCTAATTCATTTTTTACAACACTATCGTAATTTCTGCGGTATACATCAAGAACAGAATCACTGTCCTGCTGACTTACTCTTGTCTTAATATCTGTATTAAATTCAAATGTTTTTGCCATTGACAAGAGCCTTTGAAATTGATTTGTTTTTGTATCCACAACATATTTATTGAAGTTATAGTGCACCGGAATCTGTGATACATTATAAGAAGCGATTCCTGATCTGGTGTCTATATAAGAAAGATCATAAATCAGCGCCTTATCCTCTGTTTTTTCAAATTGAATACGAAGTTTTTTAACACTGTTAACTGTTTCTGTTGTCAAAGCGATAATTCTTTGTCCATTCTCATTCATTGGATATACTGCCAGTACCGCTTTCTGATTCAATTTATGAGCAACATCTACTGCATTTCCATCTTTAACAATTTGCTCTCGATTATAGAACGGCATAAACTTTTCCAGATTTTCATATAAAGTTTTCCGTTCTGGCTGATATCCTTTTACTGTTTCCCACGATTCTTTTCCAGCACGCTCTTCTTGGTTGAGCGCTGCCATCAACGCAATAGATTCCTCCGGTGCAACTGTCGCCTCTGGTTTTATCTCTTCAGAACCTGTTCCTTCTGATGGATAAATATCGCCTTCTGCCTCTAGTCTCGGACGTTTGCCACCTGTTACATCACCCAGATGCCATATTTTAGAATCCCATTTCAATGTTTCTGTATAAAATGTTTCTGTATTTACCTGTTCAGCAGTTGCTGAACTAATCTTTCCGGTTAGATTCAAATCAACTTTCTCTGTAGTATCTACTGTTTTATACTCGTAATTGTTTTTATAATTTACAAAATCAGCGTCCACTGTGTTCGCTGCATTAAATGAATATCCTTGCGGACCGAATGCAATATTATTTTCTACTTTAAATGGAACTCTGCTTTCAGTTGATAAGCCGCTCAGCCCAACATAGCTTCCAACCTTTGCCGTAATAGCTTTTGTTTCTGTTGCTTCTTCGATAAACTTCAATTCTGCATAAGTATTTGTCACGGTACTTCGGTTCATCTTTGCAACAAAGCCACCTTGCACATCCGTCTCATTTCCAAAAGTTTTTGGATTCGTCGTACGCTGCGCATAACAATCTGTTACAGTACTCACATTCATAATATTGGAAATAAATCCACCAGCTTCCCTTCCGTCTACCTGCGCAACTACTGAACAACCGCGTACCGTAGAATTATCCAAATGTCCAACCAGACCACCGACCAAAGTTTGTCCTTGGATTTTCATATTACGAACATAGACATCCTGTATATATGAACCATCCCATGCATCCTTTGCAAGAGCTGCCACACGTTCTTCATTCGGACGTATAATCTCCCCATCTGTAAGAATCAATCCTTCTACAGAACCACCAGAAATCTTTTCAAACAATGGTATTTTCTGTCCTGTAATCTGATGACCATTCCCTTTCAATAATCCCGAAAAATTTCCTGTAATAATTGAATTTCCACTTGTCACCTTAGATACATCAATATCTGCGGTCAATACATATACGCCCGCACGATCATCATTGATTGCCTTCAGCTCCTCTACTGTAGACACTTCTTTCAACTGAAGCATTCCAATACGATTCGGGTCACCGTTTCTCAAAACCGGAGTTTTTTTCTCCTTCAATGGTTCAAAATCCCAAACCTCTTCGCTCCAACCTAAATTATTAACATAAAAGTCCTTATTAAGTAATTCGTCATATGCTTTTTCTTCAATTTTTCCGGCTGCATTTACAGGCTCTATTCGCTTACTATCTGACTCCAATCTAGTCTCTTTTAATGTAATATTTTGGGATATCTGTGTTCCGGTTTGATATCTTGCTTTATCTGATGCTCCATCAAACTTGTAACCTTTGTTTCCATTACTATAAGACACATTATTGGCAAGTGTTCCTGTAGCATCAGACTCTCCCATGATTCCAATAAAACCACCTGGTCTATGTCCACTCTGCCCAGTGCCGTCAATATTCATCGACATGGCAGTATAGCAGTTCTGAACAATGTTACTATTTTTATTATTGTGCCATCCAATTAGACCGCCAAGCGCACCATTGCTCATACTTCCTTTGATACTTCCTACTGCATAGGAATCTTTCACCACATTTTCAAACTGATGACCATTACTCATCTGCCCTATCAGACCACCAACTGTATTATATGACCCACTGATTTCCAGATTAACAGAACATTGCTCAACAGTTGCACGATCCATACGTCCAACCAGACCACCCATCAATGTTCGACTATTTGAATTTTTCAGTGTTCCGCTAACATGAACCCCTGAAATCTTCGCCTGCTGTTCTGCCTTATCTGCCAATACTCCGGCTCCGCCGTTGTTAACACTCTCAGAACCTGAAGTCTTCGTAATCGCCACATTTTCCAGTATAACATTCTTAACCGTACCACCGGAAATTGTTCCGAACAATGTCGTATTTAATCCTGTGATTTTATGTCCGTTTCCATCAAATGTTCCTCTAAATTCCGGGATCAGTTCATCTGCCCCTTGCACCATACTTGCATCCAGATTGTGATCCAACACATAGTTTCCTGCCGGATTTGCCTTTATCTTATCTATCAGCGCCTGCATGGTAATGTATTTTGTAGATGCAACTCCCTCTTCTGCTGTACCAAATTCTACAATAGCGCCTTGCTGTTGTCTGGCAACTCTCTCTGTTACATAATCATCCAGATTCAATATAAAGTTTACTTTGTTCTCAGATGTAACCTGAATCTCTTTGATGTCAGCAAATCTCTCCGGTTGTCCATCTAATTCCACTTTCACCAGATACTGCTCTTTTGCAAAGTCTTTAATCGTAAAATTTGAAACTTCTTCTACAGCGCCATTCTCACTTGATGTATTACTTTTATGATATAAGGTAACACGTTCTACTTTTCCAAGTCTAAATGGAATTTTTTTATCCTCTTCTGTCGGTCCCTGCGGATTGTCTACAGGCTTAAGAACATTATTTTGAAGCCACTGTTTTGTCTCTTCTGTTTCTTTATTTCCCTCAACCGCTTCTTTTGCCACCTCATAGACTTGTTTTGGAATCGTCTCATCTCCGTATTTCCACTGACTTTCCAGTTTTGTCTTTCCATCACTTTGTTCAACCTGCTCCGTCAGTTTCACATATGCTCTTGCTGCATATTCATTTTTATAACGCTCTTTTGCGATGTTGGTAAGTACGGCTGTATAATAAATATTATCCGTATCTTCTGCGTATTTCTTTGCCCCTTGAATTACTGCAGGTTTATACACCTTCCCTTTATAAAGATAGATGCCGTCTGCTGTAAGTTCTTTCCCATCTAAATATATTTCAGGTAATAATACAATTCCATATTCGACTATTTTTCCTTCTCGTTCCTGCTGTGCAATATAGTCTTTCTTAATTTTTGCAATGAAACGCAGCCCCATCGGTGTCGTAGTGCGAATCTGTCCTCCTACCATCTGAAAATTTGCATCTGTGATTTCCTGTACCTGAGCTCTTGCCACAATAGGTTGTAAGCAAATTCCAAGCAATATTGCCCACAATAAAAGAACTCTTCTAAGTTTTTTGTTATTTTTCATCCCTCTTTTATCCCTCTCTTTAGTATATTCCTATCGTCCACCCCGGTTCTTGAACCTGTGGCAGCTGTGGCTTTTCCGGTTTCGACTGTTCCGGTGTCTCCGGCTGCTCTGTATCCCCAGGTTTTTCTGGTACTTCCGGTTTGTCTGTACTTTCCTGTTGGTCTGTGTTTTCCGGTTTATTTGAACTTCCCGGTTTCTCTGTGTTCTCCGGTTTATTTATGCTTCCCGGTTTGTCTGTTATTTCTGTAGATTCTCCGGAAGTTTCATTTTTTTCCGTCTGATTCTGTGTTTTCGCATCTTCTTGTTTTTTAGAAGAAGCTTTCTTTTTTTCCGCATCTTTGAGTTGTTTCTTCTCTTTCAGTGACGGAATTTTCCCTTCAAAAGCCTCGCTCTCATCCAGCACATTATCTCGTGGATTGATATTTTCAATCTCTTTTTCAGATGCTGTTTTTTCATCTGAAGGTTTGTTTTCTGAATGTCCAGCATACCAGAATCCTGCTCCGGCAAGAGATGCAGTTAAAACAACTGCAGCTCCTATGATTCCCCACTTGTTCTTAATCAGTTTCTTTTCCCCTTTTTTCTGTTTTCTTTCTCTCATTCAAATCTCCTTTTCTATTTTTATTTTTAAGTTTACCAACAAAAAAACTGAAGTTTTGTAATTTATGCAAGACTTCAGTTTCCTTATTCAAACTATGTTTCCTTATATCGTATGTATTCTAACATTTTTGCATGTGCTATGCAAGTATTTTCTTTCTTGAAATGAATATTTTAAAGGGTTTGACGCATCCGCCAAACCCTAAAATTATAGAACTTATTCTTCTGTATTGATTTTCTCTTTACATGCAGAATTTATCTTTTTAGTCAACCACTAGTGGTTTTTTCTTCTTCTTGCAAAGAAAGCTGCCACAACTGCAAGTACTGCCCCAACACCAGCGAATGCCCATCCGATTGGTAATCCTACATCGCCTGTCTTAGCTGATTTCTTGTTATTTGTTGCTCCTGGTTTCTTGTCATCTTCTGTCTTTTGTACATCAGATTTCTTCAAACCGTCTAATGCTTTCTGTAATTTTGCAAGTGTTGCATCCACTTCCTGCTGTGTCGCATCTTTGTCATCATAAATTGCTTTTGCTTCAGAGAGCGCTGCTTTAAGCGCTTTTACACTCTTAGCTGTATAACCGCTTAAGTCTGTTTTTTCCACTTTGTTGATCAAGTCTTCCAGCTTATCTTTATTCGGGATCAATCTCAATTCGAAGATCGCCTGCTGCAATGCGACATATGCAGAATCAATTGTTGTCTGACTTACAGGATCTGTATTCAGTACTTCACGTGCAGCTTCAAGCATTTTCATAAATTCTTCTGCTGTTTTCGGTGTGTATTCCTCGATTCTGTCCTCATACTGTTTTGCATCATTTACAAGCTGCTGCAATTTTGACTTATCTACCGGAATCAATTCCAGTCCTTCGATTGCTGCATTCAATTTTTCCAATGCTGCATCCACAAGTTCTTTTACTGCATTTTCTCCGAGATCTAATATCTCTTTTGCTTCTTTTAAAGCTTCTTCTAAACCTTTTCTTGTATCTTCTGTATAGATGCTCAGATCTTTTCCTTCATACATGTCATATGCCGCCTGAAGATCTGTAAGATCTCCTTTATACCAGTTCAATTTTTGTCCGGCTTCTGCAAGTGCCCAGTATGCACTCTCCACTTCTTCTTTTGTTGCAGCCGGATTTTCATAAACTGCTTTTGCAGCTTTATATGCTTTTTCATACGCTTCCCGCACTGCAGGAATTACATCCGGATATCTCTCATCAGCCATCTGTTCTTCTGCATACTGAATCGCAAACTCAAGAAGAGCTTTATCAACTACTTCCCCAAGCACAATCTTATCAACCACAACATAATCTTCGCCTGTCACAACTGTCACCGGAACTTCTTTGCTCAGCTCACCTGCTATTGCTTTTACACTGTACTCACCAACTACAACATTTTTGAATTTATAATTACCCAAAGTATCCGTTGTCGTTGCTTTCAAAGCTTTTCCATTATTGTCTAACAGTTCTACTTTTGCACCTTCAATCGCCTGATTCTGTCCATCTACAACACGTCCTGCAACATTTTGAAGCTCTCCTGTCGGAAGGTCATAAGAAGTTACTTTTACATTATCCACATAAATAGTATGGTTATTTCTTGTGTTAATTCCGATGCATCCTGCATCCATTGGTATACCAGACATTGTCTCTGTTAATACCAGTTCTTCATTCACCCAAAGTTTTATTGTCTTATCAACAATTTCTGCTTTTAAGTGCATCTTCTGTCCCGCTGCAAATGTTGGGCCATCGTGCATAGATGTCCATGCATTTCCACCTTTGCCCCAGTGTTCTGCAAAATATTTGTTTGCAGCATCTCCAACACCTACATATACACGATTGTTCATATCTTTCGCCCTTAAAAGAAGACCGATACGGATACCCGGTTTATCTGATGTGATGTCCATCTCCACAACACCATTCTTAAACTGTGGTGCCTCTGTTTCGTATACATTTGCATGTCCGCCTGGGAAGATGATCTTTGTCTGACCGTCGACCATCGTGATTGTTGTACTTGCCGTGTTACCCGCAAGATTATCCCATGTCTTCACACCATCATCATAGTTGTTCTCATAATCTGCTTCCTCTCTCGTAAGCGGTGAAAGCATGAAGTTCGCAACTACTTTGCCGCCTTTTGATACAACAACTTCTTTGGAAAGTGCATCGTAACCTTCTTTTTCCACTTTTACAGTGTAAACTTTTGTGACAACCTCATCAATTGCATAGTTACCTTCCGCGTCTGTTGTCGTTGTTTTATCTCCAATTGTAACAGTTGCACCTTCCACAGGTTCTCCAACTGCCGTTACTTTGCCTTCCACTCTTGTTGTCTCTGTTTTCATCGTAAAGTTCAATGTCTCTTCCAGTTTTTTCTCAGAAGCTGTGATCTTTTGTTGATTTGTAGCAAATATATTGCTTTCTGCAACAACTGTCTTTTCTCCGAACAATACCCCCGGAAGTACATAATTACCATTTACATCTGTCTTTGTGGAAACAACTTTATCTTTTCCGTTTTCTACAGAAATTGTGATATCCGAAAGACCGGCACCTGACTCGTCTGTTGCTTTTCCTGATAACGTAATACCAATTACATCAAGATCTTTAATTGCTTTTTCCAGGTTTGCTTTTGCAGTGTCAACAGTTGCCTGCTCTGCCTCGAAATCGTCCAAAGCCGCATTCGCTGCCGCCATCGCATCTGCAAATACTTTCCAGCTTTCTGCTGTATAATTCACTTCATAGCGGTTGCTGTTTGCAGCTACCAGCTCTTCCAATTCACCTTTCTGTGCTTTTGATACTTGGATCACAAGGTCATCTAATACGAAATCTTTGTAACCGCCAAAGTTCGCTTCATTTCCGCCTGCTTCTCCTGTATCCGCCGGTGTCGTTGTTGAATAAATACCAATCCATGACTGATCCCCAGGTTTTCCTGTCAGTCTGAACTTGAATGTTTTTGGTTCTGCATTATTCAGATCTGCTTTTTCAAGTTCATACGTCTCGAAATTAGAGCCATTGGATTCTCCATTACCAACTGCAAATGCGTATGTATTTTCAGATCCCATCTCATATTTGAAGCTGATGTTGTAAGTTACTCCCTCTTTGAAACGGAAATTTTGTGGAATTGTCTGATATAACAATCTTCCTGCCCCTGTCAAACCGTTTGTCTTGACAGACCAGTCTCCATTCAGAACATCATCCAGTTTTTTCACACCATACCATCCTGACTTTGTATATGGTTCATGTTTTTCTGAAAGGTGTGTTCTGTTATCTGTAACACCTTCCACATTACCGATAACAAATGGGAAAAGGCCCTGCGGTACTGCTTCAAATGTCTGTTCCAGTTTGTTTTCTGATACAAATGGGTTAAAGTTTCCATCTGTCTCCGTCTCCCCAAACTGATTGTTTACAACTCTGACATCATCAAAATAAGTCTTTCCTGCTCCCTTTTCACGTTTCAGAGTAAGTGTTACTTCTTTTCCATCTTCCGGTGCGGTAAAGAATACGTACATATTCTGGAAGTAACTTCCGCCACCTTTAATTGTTGCATTGTTTGTATTGTGCGCATAAGACTGTAAATAGTTCTTCGCAATTGATTTTTCTGTGTAGTTAGAAATCACTTTTCCATCTACAGACACTTCGATATATGCTTTCACATCAGATCTGTTATCTACACCTACGTATGCCGCATATCCTTTTCCAGGCTCTAAATCTGTCAATGTCTGAGTCAGGGTTACTTCTTCGCTCTCACTTCCAACTTCCAGCATCATGTTATTTGCTGCGCTCCATACAATTTTTGCGCCGTCGTTGCCTTTGATTGTCCAGTGTTCTAAAGTATTACTGTTAAATCCTGTATCTACAAGATGAGCGCCTTTACTCCATGTCAGATCAGTTGCTTTGATACCTTCTCCTGCACCAGCTTTATGAAGTACATATGGAACTTTCGCTTCTGCATTGATTGTAATCTTTCCACCGCTGATTGCAGCACGGTCACTGCATTCTACATTTCCAGTCTCTGTCAGCTGATACAACTTTGCGCCTTCCCATCTTTCCGGAAGATCCCATGTAGATGTGCCGCCCGCCTGATTCCAGTGATATAATTTTTCGTCTTTGGCTGCTAATTCTTTTCCATTCGCATCCCAGAACCATGGAATAAGATATTTTTCTCCGTCCATGATTGTTCTGCCATTGAATGTCATGATTCTGTGCGTATAATCTTCTGAAGCTCCATCTGTAGATTTTCTTGTTACCACAACTGTATTCTCTTTTTCATCATCCTGAAGCGTGATCTCTTTTTCAGGTGTCCATGCAGCTCCTCCTACTGTTGTAGGTTCGCCGTCCACCCATTTCATAACTTTGTAGTGCTGCAAGAACTTCGTAGCAAGGTTATCATCAAATAAGTTTTCAATATAACCTTTGTAATCGTTACGTCCCTGCCATCCTTCAAAGTCTTTCATGTCATATCCGCCGAGAAGTGGTTCTACTGCCGCTCCACCATAGCTTGGATAATCACCTACCCAGGAATCTTTCTGGTGATTGCGGATAAAACGTGTAATCTCACTGTTGATTCCTTTTGAAGTAGCTCCACCGTATGTCAGGTCAGCTGCCCAATGCTGGAAAGTGGAATCATATTCATTTGCATGTCCCCACTCACTTCCAAGTCTCCAACCGCATGTCTGCGTAATCTCTTTTGCAAGCTGACGGCTTGCCCAAGTTCCGTTATCGCCGGACTGTCCATTTCCCCAAACGTCCACATAGATAAAGTCAAGGTCGTTGTCTTCTCCACCAAGCGCATTATAAAGATCTATAAAACGTTGTTCACGTCCGTGTCTCAAATCATAGTCGGCATTGATATTCACACCTTGGTCTAACCAGTTCCATCCATAAGAAAGATTTCCGTTTTTATCTTTCATAAGACGGTCTTCCTCAAAATATTTAGACTCCGGATATGTCTCAGACGCATTTACATGGATACCAAATGTTGCTCCGATCTCTTTGCCCTGCGCAAGAAGCTTCTTCATCTCTTCCACACCACCGATACGTCTTCCGACATCAGCATAGTTCAAGTGCCCCGAGTCATGTCCTTCACTTCCGTAGCCTTTGAGCAAAATACTCTGTCCCAATCCGTCTGTGTTCAAATACACTTTCTGTGCATTGTCATAAGTCATCAAAAATGGATTCTGTGCATGACTGTTAAAATTCATTGCGATACGAATCGCCACTCGATCCGGCACCAGTTCAGAACCAACCGAATTATTCATAATCGAGCGATATGCAATCGCTCCATCCTGCCAATTTACAGTGTCATCATCATTTTCATCACCTGTAATAACAACTTTGGTCGATGGCATCTCGTAAGCCTCATTCTCTATACGGTGCTCTGCACTCTTCTGATAGGTCCAATATGTGCTGCTAAGACCTGTCTCTTTTACACCATCTACAGTCTGTGTGACTTCTGTAACTCTCTGCCAGTCAGCGGTTACATTGTTCTCAGAGTTGCTCCACAATCCGGCACTCAGTTCATCATTTGATACAAACGCATACATATAACCACGTTTTGCCTCCGACAACGCACTGACCGTGCTGTGTGTGTCACCACTCTTTGTTGTGTTTGTAGACATGTTTGCCCCGTCAAATGCTGCCCCTGACTGATTCGATTTTACTGTTACAAGATTGTGATTTGGAATTTCCACAGTAAGGAATGTTCCTTCTGCAGCATCAATCTTTGTAATATCAAAGCTCAGCGTATTGTCTTTTACTTCTAAAGCTGCTGTCACAGTTGCTTTGATGTCCTGTTCATCAATATTCATTGTATAAACCGCTTTACTGTCTGATTCCTTTTTATAGTCCACAGTAGGTGTCACAAGTTTTCCATTGACTTTCAGCTGTGTCAATTCTTTTGTCTGTCCATAGAATTTCTTTCCGTCATTTTCTCCACCTTTCATCGTGTAACCGATAACCTGTGGGAATGTGTTGGAAATGGAAGCAACCATCTGATCGGATACAAGCGTGTCGTCACCTTCAAACTCTGCATCTGAACCTTTTACCAGCACGATATCTTTCACTGCAACATCGTCTTCCTCTACAATTACTTCTGCTGTTCCTGCCTGATATCCGTCTTTTGTTGCGGAAACTGTGTATGTTCCTGTCGCGATATCGTTAAATGTATAAGTACCGTCCGCCTTTGTCGTCACAGTTGCCGTTCCAAGAGCCACTTCTGCGCCCTCGACTGGTTTTCCGTCTTTATCACAACTTTTCCGGATACGACCGCTTTCACATTCTTCACTTCGGCATTGAAAACTTCACCGCTGTCTTTTGTCTGGAGTTCCCATGTATCTGTTCCTTTCGCAACGATAACATTTCCCTCTCCATCTTTGATTTCAACATCTTTGAAAAGGATGTCTGTCACCTGATTACTATAAGAACCAATACGGAAACCAAGTTTCCCTGCTTTCAGACCATTATACGCTTCTTCTGGAATCTGGAATGTCTTCTCCACTCCACCTGCAGTCACAGTGTAATCTCTCTGATTCCATTTGATTGTGATTGCCATCTCTTCTCCGGCAGCTGGCGGTGTCGGGAATTCACTGATTCCAGGATAACTATTTCCTGCACCCTTGTATTCATAGAACCACCCCGTTGCATTGTAACCGATAGTCATGTAATGACCGTTGTCCGTAATCCACGGACCGACATTGAATCTCGTTGTCGCCTGATCTCCATTTGGTTTTAATACAAATGAAATCTCTCCGGCTTCCATGCCTTCTGTTCCCTTATTCGTATTTACCAAAATCGCCGCATTATTTCCATTATCATTCTTTGTCGAGCTCTTGAATTGTCTCCACATCTCAACAACTGCGCGCTCTTGCTGCACCCCATCTGCAACTGCACGTTCCGGCGCCGCGATAACGCTCATCGGAATTGTAGTCACGATCTGCGAAAGCACTAATGAGGATGCCAAAACACCAGACAACCATTTGTTTCTTTTTTTCACCTTTCGTCCTCCTTTTTCACATTTTTTCGTCCTGAAACCTTTCCCTTTACTTTTTTAGATTCCCCCTTCTTCAAATACCATTTTTGTGCAACTTGATATATTTATCATATATCCTTTTTTATTTTTAGTCAATATGCATGAATATTTCTTTGTCCAATATTTGTGAATAGAATTCCTCTGCTCTTCTCTGAATTTTGCCAGAAACGGCTTGACTTGTTTCTTACTGTCTACAACTTCAGTCAGAATAACCGAAGCTGAAGATAATTGATCCGGCATAGCCGGTAATAGATTTTATAATGAAATTCTTTCTGCAAACTCTTCTACAGATTTCGATTGAAATGCTATCTTTGTCCATTGCTTCAACACTTCAAAATCTTGTTCCTTCTGAACACATGCACAAACCGACTCCGGAACTGTTCCGAAATTTTGCAAATACAAAAGCAATGTCTCCTTGTATCCTTCTGCACGCCCTTCTGTTCGCCCTTCTATACGTTCATCTCTTAGCATCTCTTCAAAAATCATAAAGCGTTCCTCCATCTCCCGGTTTGATTTGACCTCGCGAATAAACTTCTGAAGTCTCTCCACATATGAATCATGGAATTCTCTCTCACTTCCATTAACATCCTCTCTTATGTAATGCAGAAGTGTTACCAGCTCTTTCGGAACTCCTCCATATGCAGAGGAATTCTATAAAATAATATTAGCAGAATAAATCCATGAACACCAGTTTTAATTTTAATTTTTCACAATACAAACAGGCGAGATGCATAATATACATCTCGCCTGTCTTAGACATTATTTACTTGTCTGATTCACAGTATTATTGACGACGTTTTTTTCTTTCGAAAAATGCCACAACTGCTGCGAATACTCCAAGAATACCTGCTACTCCCCATCCGATTGGTGATGTTGCATCGCCTGTCTTAGCTGCTTTATCTTTGCTTTGATCTTTACCAGATGTGCTTGGTTTTTTGTTGTCTGTTGCAGTTGTTCCCTCTGCTTTATCTACTGATGCTTGAAGAAGTTTTACTGCTCCATCTACATCATCCTGTGTTGCATTTTCGTCTGCCATTACCGCTTTTGCGTTATCCAAAGCAGATCTGATTTCTTTCTGCACATCATCTGAGTATTTGCTCAGATCCATGTTTTCAACTTTGTTGATTAAATCTTCCAAAGCGTCTTTGTTTGGAATTAATCTCAATCCAAACTCTGCATTTCTAAGATTATCGTGAGCTGCCTGTACTTGTGCCTGAGTTGCGTTCTCATCTGCAAGAACTGCTTTTGCTGCATCCAATGCCGCTTTAAAGATATCTGCTGTCTCTTTTGTATACTTGCTTAAATCGTATTTTCCGTCAACTCTGTTTACTAATTTCTCAAGTTCTGACTTGTCTACCGGAATCTTCTTCAATGCATTCATCGCTGTCTGAAGTGCGTTCTTAGCATCATCAATATCAGACTGAAGTGCGTTTTCATCTGCAAGAACTGCTTCTGCTGCTTTCAACGCCTCTGCGAACGGTGCCCAAGTTTCTGGTGTATAAACTTCTTCATTTAATCCTTTTGCCACATCTACAAGCACTTTCAATTCACTTGTATTTCCAGTAAAGTCTAGATGATGAATCATTTCAAGCAAGTTTTCATATGCTGCATCTACTGTTTCCTGTGTTGCTGTTGCATCTGCATTTACTTTTTCTGCTTCTGCCAATGCTGCCTCGAATTTCTCTTTTACAACCGGCACTACATACTGATACTCATCTTTTGCCTGCTGGCTCTTCGCATATTCGATTGCTGCATTCAAATCTGATTTATCAGCTTCAATCACTGCATCCTGGAATTCTCCCATTACACGAATTTCTGCTGCTGCTGAGAATTTATTTGCTGCATCTCCTAATGTAGCTGTTGGTACAAGTTTTACATCTGTTACATTTTGTACTGCTTCAAACGCAAGTCCTTGCCATCCGCTTCCTCCGAAGCTTGCATCTGCTACTTTTACATAGTCTTCTGCACCTACAGTCTTAACCCAGATCTCTGCTTCTTTAATGACACCGTTTCTTCCGCTTCTCTGCTGAAGTCTGAATCCACTTACAGTTGCCGGCTTGTCCAGTTTCAGGTTCAACCAGTGATTTGCAATTGGAGTTCCTGCCCATACTGTATGCCAAATTGTGGCTGAATCACCATCTAATACATTGCTTGCAGGTCCTTCTGAACCTGTTTCTGACTGCTGGCTTCCTGTTGTAGCAGTCATGTTTTCTTTTGGAAGGTCTTTGGAATCATCTGTCGGATCAATACCTTTTGAATTATCCATTGTAACCATCATACCTTTTAAGTTGTAGTATGCTTCCTCAATTTCTGCTTGTGTAGCTCCTTCTTTGTTAAGAACCGCTTTCACTTCTTTGAGAACATTCTGGTAATTGCTCCAAATTTCCGCTCTGTAATCAATTTCTTTATATTTTCCTTCTGCTTCTGTAACTAATGCAGCAAGTTTTTCTTTTGTAACTTCTTCTGTTACTTTCTCAATTACAAGGTTATCAAGAACAAGTTCTTTGTATCCACCAAAGTTTGCTTCCGCAGCATTTGGGTCTACGCCTTGAAGATCTGGTGCTTTGTCTGTAGAGTAAATACCGAACCACGTCTGTCCTGTGGAATCACCTGTAATCTGAGTTGTATAATGTCCATCTGCATTTTCACCCATTGCTTTTTTCAATTCTTTAAGCTGAACATTACCATTGTACTCACCAACACCAACTGCTGCTGCATAAATTCCATCACTACCTGCCTGATAATCAAAGCTTACATTGTATGTCACACCTGGTTCAAAACGGAAGTTCTGTGGAATTGTCTGGTATGCCAATGTAGATCTCTGTGTCAAACCGTTGATCTTCACAGACCAGTCACCATCAAGAACATCATCCATCTTCTTCACATCCCAGCCTGCCTGTGTATACTTGCCATGTCTTTCAGATAAATGAATTCTGTTATCTTCCACGCCTTCGATTCCGCCTACTACAAATGGGTACAGTCCCTGTACGCTCTTTTCGAAATCCTGCTCGAATTTTACAACTTCACCTTTGTCGTTTGTTGTAATGTTCTTAGAATCATTTTCCACGATACGGATATCGTCAAAGTATGAAGAACCTTCGCCTGCTGCACGTGAAATCGTAAGTGTTACTTTTCCTGATTCTGGTGCTGTAAAGAATACATACATATTCTGGAAGTAGCTGTTTCCATTTACTGTTGAACTGTTTGTATTGTGTGTATATGCTTTTACATAGTTCTTTGCAATAGAACGAGTTGTGTAGTTAGATGCGAGCACCTTGTCTCCTGACTTGATTTCTACAGATGCTTTTGCGTCACTTCTATTATCTACACCTACTAAAACTGCATACTGTTTTCCAGCTTCTAACTCTGTCAGTTCCTGTGTCATAGAAACTTTTCCATCCAATTTCATCATTGGATTGCTGTGCTGGCTCTTTGCAATTTTAGCTGTTCCTTCGCCTTCTTTTTTCCACATATCAAGTTTTCCACTGTTAAATCCTGCATCCACGATATGCATTCCTTCACTCCATGTTACCTTGATATTTTCTTTTTGTCCCTTGCATACTACATATGGAACTTCGGATTCTGCTTCTAATGTAATCTTTCCGTCAACAACTTTTACTGTCTTTTCTTCTGTCTTTCCAAGGTCTGTCAATTTGTATACTTTGACATCCTGTAATCCTGACCAGCTGTCCGGAAGTTCCCATTCACTTGTTCCACCTTGTGTATTCCAGTGATACAATTTTTCGTCTTCTGCTTTTACTTTTTCTCCAGTTTTTGCATCCCAGATCCATGGCAACAGATATTTCTCTGTTCCTTTTTTGTTTCCGTTACGGATATCATTATCTGTTCTGTCTCCCTGTGATACCGCACCTGTTGCAATCACTTTTCCATCCAGAGTCATTGTTCTGTTTCTGTATGCTGCATTGCTTGGATCGTTTGATCCTCTCTCAAGAACTAAAGTAGAACCATCTTTATCTTTCAATGTGATCTTCATCTCCGGTGTCCAGTTTGCTGCTCCGCCTACGTTAACCGGTTCTCCGTCTACCCAGTCCACAACTTCATAGTGCTGAATGAATTTTGTTGTCAAATCGTGTGTGTAAAGGTTAGTGATATACGCATCGTAATCATTACGTCCCTGCCATCCTTCAAAGTCTTTCATATTATATCCACCAAGAAGTGGAGCAACTGCTGCACCGCCGTATGCTGGATAATCTCCTACCCATGAATCTTTCTGGTGGTTACGTAAGAAACGCATTACATCACTGTTCTCACCTTTTGCATCTTTTCCACCATATGTAAGGTCTGTTGCCCAGTGCTGGAATGTAGAGTCATATTCATTTGCTCCACCCCATTCATTGGACATACGCCATCCATTGTCGTTAATCTCTTTTGACAGCTTACGTGTCTGCTGTGAATCATCATTCGGGCTACCTGTGTTATTTCCCCAAATATCTACATAGATGAAATCAAGCATGTCTTTTCCATCTCCACCAAGGATTTCGTGAAGTTGATCAAAACGAGCTTCTCTTTCTCCTGTTGCTAGGTCGTAAATACTGTCAAGTCCGATTCCCTGATCGATCCAGTTCCATCCATAACGGAGACTTCCGTTTGGATTACGACGAACATTCTCATCTTTAAATGCTTTTGCTTCCGGATACATTTCACCTGCATTGACATGGATACCAAATTTTGCTCCATATTCCGCACCTTTTTCCATCAATGTCTTCATGTCTTCCGGTCCACCGATTCTCTTTCCTACATCTGCATAATCCGGATGTGCAGAGTCATGTCCTTCATTTGCATAACCTTTTAACAATACAGATTGTCCAAGACCGTCTGTGTGCATTGCAACACGTTTTACGTTATCTAATGTAGTCAGGAATGGGTTCTGTGCATGTGAACCAAAGTTCATTGCGATACGGTATGCAACCAATTCCGGAACTTCTTCGCTCTTGAACGGATTGTTCATAATATTACGGAATGCAACCGCACCATCCTGCCAGTCAATATCTGTATCTTCGTTACTATCACCCGCGATTACTACTTTCATCTTTGGAGTTTCTGTTTCTTCCAAAACCCATGTACGGTTATGAGAGTCTGTCATCACTCTGTGCCAGTACCATGCAGAACTTCCAAGTCCCATAGATACATATCCATCTTTTTGTTCTGATGTAGACATAACTCTTGTATTGCTTGATCCACCTGAAGAACTTGCTCCCGCATTACGTCCCTCATATTCAGAGTTACTCCAAAGACCTGCACTCATCTCATTGTTAGACACAAATGCATACATATAATCTCTGTTACGAGCTGGTGTATTTGCATTTACTTCCACATACTCATCACCACTTACCTGTGTTTTTGTGGACATTGCAGCACCAACTAAATTAGCACCTTCCTGTGTACTGTTTACAGATACAAGGCTGTGATTTGGAATTTCGATTGTCTGGATTGGATTTCCTAATTTTCCTTTTTCCACTGCTTTTCCTGGTGCAGCCTCTTCTAATTTGTTTTCTACTTTTGTAATCTCAAATGCAACTGTATTGTCTTTTGCAACAAGCTCAGCTGTGATTACCGCATCGATATTCTTTGCTTCGTTTTTCACAGTCATTTCATAAGTTGCTTTTTTACCTTCAAAAGTTGCTTTTACATTATCTTTAGAAAGTTTGATGTCTGTTCCGTTGATACGAATTGTGTTGATTTCTGAAGTCTGACCATAGAATGTCTTTCCTTTCAGATCACCTTTTTTCATCTCGTATCTAACAACGCTTGGGAAATTCTTTGCTACATAAACATCCATGTCATCTGTAGAAAGTTTTTCTGTTTCCACTTCTGAAACTTTCTCTAATTTCACATCTTCAACCTTCACATCAGCGTTTGCTACTGTTACAGATTTTGTTGCTGTCTGGTATCCTGTTTTTGCTACAGTCAAATCATATGTTCCAGCTGCCAGTTTCAAAGAGTAGCTGCCTTCTTTGTCAGTTGTTGCTTTCTGATCTCCAACTGTTACAGTTGCTCCTTCTAACGCTTTGCCGTCAGCATCTGTTACTTTTCCAGTTACAGCATGTGTAGCTGCTACTTCTTGACCTGTGTAGTGGATGTCTTTGATTAAAACATCAGAACCGAGTTCTCCCCAAGAACCTGCTTTGATTGCAATCTTTGTTCCCAAAGAGTCAGCAATACCTGAGAAGTCTTCTTTATCAAACACAACTTCATCATTCAATGTGAATGTCATCTTGTGATCTGCTGTCCAGTCAATACGAACTGTCACTTCCTGATCTTTTTTCGGTGCTGGTTTTCTTGTGCTCTGGAAATAATCTCCATTTCCACCTTTATATTTCTGCCAAAACCATCCGCCATTGTCATATCCGATGTACATACCATTTTGGTCTGTATTGTATCCAAGATAAACTCCAACTCTGTCGCAATCATTGATATTTGTGTTTCCATTGTTTGATTTCAATGTAAAGGAAATATATCCTGCTTTACTAAAATCAAATGTGTTTGGATTTACAACCATTAGTGGGTTTGTTCCTGGATTATTTCTGTTACCAGGTGCAGATTTGATATGTAACCATCCGCTCTCCACTGCAGCTTTATCGCCGTCCACCTCGTTTTCCAAAGTCCATGCATCATTGATTCCATCTTCCAGAACTGCTGTCTCTTCTGCTTTTTCTGCCTTTTCTTCTGTAGCAACAGATTCTTCTGCTGATACAATTTGAAGATTAGACGGAAGCATTGTACCTGTCATAGATGCAACCATAGCCAGACTCAATAGTCTTAAGACCATTTTCTTCTTCATGTTTTACCTCCTGTCTTTCAATTGGTCGTTTTCACAACCAGTTATATTGAATTTCATATCTGATTATACCAAATCACTAATTTTTGGCAATACAC
>SKES01000145.1_pt1 | contig 72553 bp, 63 predicted proteins | sample 4826851 | NCBI WGS metagenome assembly SKES01 (sample SAMN11008803, study PRJNA524170) | human gut metagenome | biome: Human fecal sample; material: Feces; isolation source: fecal sample from pouch patient p52 | host: Homo sapiens | place: Israel: Tel-Aviv | collected 2016-09-04 | reverse complement strand
ATGAAAGACCTAGACGAATTCATGGCTATCAGTCCGCAAAAAAGCTGTTTGAGCTAACTCAAACAGCTTGAAAGATACTCACTTAATCAGAGGAACATCTTTGTTGCACTTGACTTGACAATTAGGGATCTTATTTTATCTTTTAATTAATTCATTTTTTTTCTGAAGCTGCTTAAAGTAGTAGTCTAGTTTATCCAATTTATCTTCAAAGTGCAATTTCTTCATACTTTTATTATCTATCTCTTCGAAAAATAATAATAACGTATTGATTTTTTCTGTCAAATTCTTTTTTAGGAACTTGGCATCTTTTTTATTATCTGACTTGAGTTTAGTTATCCAATACTGTAGCTCGGAGATAGCCTGTGGATTGTTTGGTTCTGATGCGTAAAATTTTAATGCTGTGTTGAAATTTTGCTGAATTTCTATAGCATTTTCACTAGGTTTCTGTCTTTCTTCAATTATATGTGCGATTTTAGGCTTTGCTTTATCGTATAAAACTTTTACCCCTACCCCAAGTACAAAAGCTGCAACTACAGCTAAGGTAGCATTGCTATTATCAGTGTTTTCGTTTTTATGGCTATCGGAAACGGGAAGTGGATCGGAATCTAAATTCTCAGAATTGTCTTCGTCAATGAATTCAATTTCTTGATAGGGTTGAATTCTTTCATTTCCTAATACTACACCTCGTACATCTACTTCTCCATTTAGATACTTTTGATACATATCATCATCCATCTTTACTTTTGCGTTTAATTCAACCATAATAATACCTCAAATGTACATCATAGAAGAATTATAGCATAAAAAATTCAATAGTGTGTTAGTGTCCAATAACATAAGTAAATTGTTTTGCTGTTTCTGCATCAAAAGTGCGGTAGCTAACGACTCCTAAACCCTTGACGTTTGATTCAGAGATAAGAATGGAGCCATCTGATTTGACTTGTTCCACAAAGGCGACGTGGCCATAGGTTGGATCTGCACCAGCTTGTCCTGGGCTAAAAGACAGTGCGGAGTGTTCGGTAGGGGTATGAGTTGTTTGGTAACCTGAGGCATTCATCCATTGGCCACCATTTCCCATATACTCTCCAAAGCTAACACCGACTTCTTTTCCTCGGTTATAGACAAACCAGGTACATTGTCCCCAGGGATAAGACAGACCTGTATAGCTTGAAGTATTGATTTCTTTGGTGAGGCTATAGCCTTGTGGGACATCCCCAGTTGTGACACCGCCTCCGTCTCTCGTTTTTCCTGTCGTTTGTTCAGGGGCTTTTGGTGTACCTCCATGCTCATCGATATAAGTATCGAGTTTTTGCATGGTTTCAGCACGCCTTTTTCCTGAGCCAGAGGTATCGGTGAAGTAGACCCCACCATCTGTTGATGTATTGAGAGACCCACTTGAAAATTTTTGAGCTTTGTCATCTTGGATCTTGAAGGTCTCATTTTTATTGCCTATGATGGTCTGATTTGTAAGTCCCACAACTGCCACTTCATCGTTAAAATTATTGGCATTTTCTGGATTAGAGTCAAATGCTCCAAAACCAAACATGTTGGATCCTGGATTTGTAGCAACTCCAGTTGTTCCAAGTGAGCTTTCATTTAAGGCAATCGCTACAATAGCACGAACATCTAGATTAGACTTAGCTTCCCAGTCTAGGAGCTTTTTTCCATTGATGCGCTTCTTGTCATAGGAGATTCCTAAAGTATCTAAAAAGCCGTCCAATTGCTCTGCTTTAATACCATAGCGATGAACGAGTAAATTATGGGTATAGGGATCCCCATTTGACCAGTGGTCTGTGTAGGTTGCACCATTTAGTGATTGAGAAGAGCCACCAGTGCTACCTCCTCCGACTGCTCCCATAATGATGATAATGATAAAAACAGGAAAGAAAAGCGGAATGAGGCTAGACAATAAATACCATTTTAGTTTTTTCATTGGCTCTCCTTTCTACTTAATGTCTGATATAAGCTGTAAATAGAACAGTCCCAAAGCGCCATTTGGCATCTAAGACGACGGAATGGTTTTTTGTTTGTGCAATGATCTGGTCTTTGTCTTTTTCTGAGACTGGAAATAAAAGAAGGAAATCGACGGAGCGTTTCCCTTCTTGGTAAGCCTTAAAAAGTGTTTCTTCAAGCATTCTTGGAAAGGCTGTTCTTGACCGTATTTTAGTATTCATTCTATTCTCCTCTCAATTGGTTTAGGCGTTGCGTTAAACGATCTCGTCGCTCGATATTGGCTCTTATTTTATCGTCTCGTGTCATAGTCTGACGATAAGCACGGGTGAAGGCATTGGAACCTTGAGCTTTATACATGGCTTGAGGGTCCTTATAAGCATCCAATCTCCTTTCCAGAGTATTGATACGGTGTTGTTTGAATGGTGACATCCACTCTTCTCTGAGCGTTTGGAATTCGTCCTCTGAACTAGGTGTTCCTTCTGACAGAATTGGTGACTCACTTGGAGGTGTTGGGTTTTCTTCTTCAATCGGCTTGAAGTTATCAGGTGGTGTCTGAGTTGGAGGAATGATTGGTTCTGGATCTTCTGGCGTTATTGGAGCCTCTGTTGGACCTGATGGCATGGCAGTTTCTGGTTGACTTGGTTCCTTACGAGTAAAGAAGGAACCAGCATTTTGGAAATGGCTCTTGGCATTCATCATCACCCCAGTCCCAAAACCAGCCCCAGCCAATGCAAAGTTTCCGAGGTGTTGAGCCGTCGCAAGGCTTCGTGTTGGGACTTGTGAAGCAACCTCTTTGGTCTTTGTGACGCCATGTTCAACTTTAGTCCCAATATCTGTCGCAACCATTCGAGCTTTGGAGCCAAGAATGAATTGGAGGAGTTGGCCTTTGAATCTCCAGATGAGGAAATATATGACGCCTTTAGAAACCACCGATACTAAGAGTTTGAAGACAAGACCAAATAAAAGAAGTGACGGTAAGGTTTTTAGAATACCATCAAACCCATTTGTGACTATGTTTTCTATCATTTTTTCAATATAGAAAATAAGGAGTGTTAAGAGAGTAGTAATCGCTGGAAAAATCAAGCCCCCGAACATAACTTTTAGCACTCCAAAGACTAACTCTTGCATCTTTGGAATGAATGACATGAGAAGGACTACTGGAAAAAGTAGAATCATGGTGAGGACAAGGATTTGAGCCACCACATTTAAGAGCTGGATAAGGATAATGGGGACGGCTAATACAAAGGCTTCTACAATTTTAAAAATCACATAGAACATCCGAGTGAAGATGAAGTCTGGCATGGCTGACACCCAACGGTTCTTTTCACCATCATCGTTGGCGCCATCTCCTAAATCGTCTAAATACTTGGAGCGGTCTTTTGCTTTGACCGCCTTGAAGCTTCCATTCTTATCACTCGTTCCAAGAACTTTACTGTCATCAAAGGTTTCTTCTTTCCCGTCTTGGCTGTTCTTGTATTTTCCGTTTTCTTGGCCAGTATTGACGAAGACATAGGCTTTATAGGATGTTTCTGCAATGTAGCTATCTGACATCGATTTTCCAATTTTAATTGACTTGTCTTTGGCATAGTCCACCTTAATCCCTGCAATCTTTTTGGTAACGTCTTTAGAGACGTTATTAACGGTATCAAGGAGATAGAGACCACCAGAAGTTCCAGCAACAGTCCCAAAGTACCCCAGAGCTAATAGGAGTACTAGACAGACATGAAGGAGTGTTCTTGAAAAGGAGCCTTTTGAAAAGAAATATTGGTAGAACAGGTAGAAAGCTAAAACCAAAAGCAAGGTGCCTACAAGTGATTTGTTGGTAATGTTGCCAGAATTAGAGCCCGTAAATCCGTGCCAAATACTGCTTGCCCCATGAAAGACATAGGTTTTATAGGTGGCGTAGAGATCAATCTTTTCTAAGATACGAATGAGGAGGGAAAAGAAGCCAACGACGGCATTGAGAATGAAAAAGAAGAGGTTAACGAAGAGTTCATTAATGAGTACCCAGGCGCCATTAAAGGAGCCAAAGTTGGTTGGTTCCATGTAGGACTTTAGGGAGAAGATATCTACTCCCTTTAGCTTGGCAAAAGCTTCTTGCATCGGTTCACCTCCTAACTAGCGTATTTATTTTCAAGACTTGAAGACACTGTTGCTTTCATAGGTTTTAGAAGCATATCAATATCTTCAAAGAGATTGTGGACGGAAATCATATTGAGATTACCGTAGACATCGTAGTAAAGGCATTGACCAGAGATCATATTATCAATCCATTCGAGGTTACTTTCAGTGACTTCGAGATTGACGTGTCTGAGAATATCTTCACGTTCAGATTTTTCATAGAAGGCAAAGATAGTCCCAAATCCAGTCGTGTCATCGTCATTTTCTGCATCGTGGACAGATTGTGTAATCAGTGCTAGGGTATTGTTTTTAGAGCGTCCAATACGTCTCATGTTTTTGATGACGGCCTTTCCCTCTGCGGATTTCATCAGAATCCAAGCTTCGTCAAAGAACTCAATGGTATCTTCATTTTCATTGCGTTCGCCAAAGTGGGTACAAAAGGCTCCAAGTGCAAACATGAGGGCAATAGAGTTCCGTTCGTGGTCTGAAATTTTTGTGGAGTCATCTTTTGGAAGCTTGAGGTTATTGACTTCTAGGATAGTGACTCGGGACTCATAGTTAAGTCCTGGAGTTGTGCCATCTGAGAAGGCGAGTTCCAAGATGGAGTTTGTCACAATGGACGTCAGGTAGCGACCCACTGAGGCAATTTCAGATGAGGAAGCTTGTCTTAAGGCTTCTAGGACATGTTTAAAGCCGACGTTTTCACCAGCTACTCGACGTTCTACGATAGCATTGATGGCTTCTGTGATGGCTGTTTTCTGGTCCATCGTCACGTCATCGACAGCTTGTAGTAGAAATTCGAGCATGTTCTTTGCGACCTCTACGGCTTGTTCCTTATCAAGGACTACAATAGGATCTAGGACTCCGTGGTTTGATGGCAGTGAGCTATCTAGTGTCACAAAGTTAAAGTGTTCAATCTGTTTTTTTCGTTCGGGGTAGCGTCGTGCAAATTCAGGGGAGTTGATTACTTCTTGATAGTGATTTCTGAGTTCTCGTTTGGGGTCAATATAAAGGGTTTTGACATTTTGTAAAGCCACACTTAAAAAGATAATCTGTGCGAGGAAAGATTTTCCTTGTCCTGTCGCACCTGTAATAATGATATGTGGGTTCTTGGTAATCTTTCCAGCGATATCTTCTTTATTTCCGACTGTGGCATTGTAGAGGACGATATTTTTAGAGGAATCAATAGCTTTGGCGATAGTATCCCAACGGCCAGTCCAGTTGTCCACTCGGCCGATATACCAACCGATGCGGTTTCCAGAGGACGTATTGGTAAAGGGCATGAGTTCTGAAAATCCACGGGCTGTGACCATATGTGTCCAGGTACGAGTTTTCTTGTGGAGGTTTTCACCATAGAGTAGGGCTTGAAAGAGATAAGGTCCATCTTGAGAGGCTTCACTGATTTCAACTCCCATATCATCAAAATAGTTGAGAACTACTTGTCGTCTTTGACGAAGCTGATTGACACTAGAAGCAGAGACAATCAGATAGGCTCCGTATTCGATGATATCTTCCTTGTTTCCGACTTTCTTCATCAGGTCTTTTAGGGAGATAGAACCCATGATGATTTCATCTTGTTGGACGGTGTCTGTGTTTTCAGCTTCTTCCATGATGTTTCGATAACGGGTATTAGAACGCCCCATTCTCCCCTTGATTTTGTTGGTATCAATAAATTCAGCCTTGATACGTAGTTCTACGGGAAAGTTCAAGCGTTGAACAAATTCTCCTAGGTGAAAGCCGTTGAATTGTACAGGAAACTTCCCAACAGGAAGAATAGTCACAAAAGAGGAACCATAAGGACTTTCGAGCTTGAGGAAGCCTCCTTTTAGGACTTTAATCAGAGTGTCTGTGATATTAAATTGGGAGCGATTAGCGAGAACTTCCTTCTTGTAATGGGGAATATAGCGGAGGTATTGCATCCGCTGGTAGTAGAAGAGTTCTTCATTGGTCAGACGTTTGGCACGTAGGACGGAAAAAGCTTGGAAAATAGTGAATTCGTTACTTCTGTAATCGTCATACCAGGTGGGACTCAATGCGTATTCATAGCCAAGACCTTTTGCGATTTTCTCCGAGAACTCGTTAAAGCTCTCATAGACCAAGTCTTTCACCGTTGCCCCGTGATTTTGTTTGCGTAAGGTCACTCCAACGACCCAATCAAACTGATAAGGAATTTCCATTTCATTCGTGAGACGGTCAACCGTGTAAAGAAGAAGTTCTTCTCCCAGTTCACGGCTATCATCTGCCAACGCTTCTGAAAAGTCTCCCATTTTCTCTTCTAAGAGATAGTCTTTGGGAATGAGTGAAATCTCAAAGAATTTGTTTTTCTGGAGCTTTTTCATCATTTGAGCGACTGTAATCTTGTGTTTGTCCTTTTTCTCTTCATCTGTAATGGTGATGGGAGTATTGGGAATGCGGTAATAAGCCACTACCGTTCGATCTTTTTTGAGGGCTAGATTTTCATGGGTTTCCCTAATAGGATAGGTTAAGGTAATACTCATAAGACCTCCTTTTCTATAGATTTGTTTTTTCAAAGACAATTTCTTCTACTGGCTCTATTCGGTCTTCATGATAGATCGCTCTTTTATTGAGCTTGAAATCCCAGAAATAAATCAGGTAGTCCCCAATGAAAACGTGCATCTTCTTACCGTGTGGTTCGTACTCGGTGTAGAATTTAGCAAGTTTATAGGGGAGGTACCAATAGAGCAGTAGTGAAATTGAGTGTGTTAATTGTGCGAGGGGAACCAGGATGAATCCTCCAAAGAGCAACATAGCTACAAAAACGAAGGTAAAGACAATGAAAAAGGACAATTGCATTGGTGTCGCAAAGTACCAAAGGCGAGTCCCTTTTTTTGTCTTGATTTCCTGGATCCAATAGGGGGCGTTTAATCCCTTACTGTAATCATAGAGTCTTTCTTCAGCCATACTTAAAGTCCTGAATCAATACCAAAGAGTCGTAGGAACCAGCCGACCACCTTTAGGATATCTTGCCCTTTTGCGATTGAGACAATGACGGCATAGAATCCAACGACTGAGAAGAGTTGAAGCCAAGAACTGTTTCGCCAAGCTTTAATAGCCAACAAAACAGCGATAGCGGTGAGAATCCAAATCCCATCGCCTTGGAGGAAGGTACGTAGATTGTCTGTATTCATAGAGTTCTCCTAATCTTTATCGTTTGCGTAGTTAAGTGGAATGGTGTGATCTAGTTTTGTGACATAGTAGCTTTTGTCTTTTTCTGAGAGTGTGAAGGTGAAGTTTTCAGAGTGTGTCGTTCCTCCTACCTCAAAGGTTGCTTGGACATAGGCAATGAGATCAGCCCCATCTTTTTTAAGATAGGTGTAGTCAATCGTTTTAAAGGTGGTATTGGCTACAATAGCAACATTCTTGGCAATGAGGTTGAGGTTATCTTGGTTAGTGGTATAGTTGGTGAAGAAAACTTTGAGGAACTTTTCAACCTTCCTGTGTTGACTGTCTGAGACATGGTCATTCGCTGTTAGTTGGAGTTGACCGTCTTCGCTAAAGTGTCCAGCTTGTGAAGAATCAATGGCTGAGAACCAAGGGAGTCCAGAAACATAGTATTTTCCCTCTTTTTCATCAAAGGGAATATTAAATCCTGTTACCAGTTCTTTTTCCTCAGTGTCTTTGTCATGTTGGATCATTTCCTTGTATTTGACCTTGTAGGTGGCTACCTTACCTTCTACGGTGACTAATTGTGAGTAGAGCAAGGTGCTTGGGTTACGCACTTGACCTTGTGCTTTGACATCTGGAACGAAGTTATAGAAACTGTTGAGGTGTTCAACTTGTACTTGTTGTTTATCCCCTTCTTGTGGGAGGGTGAAGTAGGCGTAGACATAGTCATTAAGGTAATACTGGAGCTTGTAATCGTACTTGCGATTAGCGTCTATAGGCTGTGCTTTTTGTTTTTGAGTCGCTTCCACTTGAGCTTGTAGTGTTCCCACTTTATTTGAGAGTGTGATGGCACGGATGGCGCCCATAAGACCAACAAAAAGGAGGAAAGAAATTCCTCCGATAACAGCTAGATTGACGGTATTTTTCGTAGTGACTTTTAGCTTTGGTGGGCCACTTTTCTTCTCCACCTTTTTAAAGTTTGAGAGGTATTCCCTTGCTTTTAGTAAGTATCGTTTCGCTTTTATCATAGGTCCTCCTTCTAGAGACTAGCGAGTTCAATGAGTTTAGAACCTTTAGCGTAGAGTCGCTTATTGGCTTTTTCAATCTCACTGTTGATGTAGTAGTAGCCTCGTAACTCATTGTGGAGTTGCTCGACTAACTCAGGCTTTAGGTCTTTGGCTTCTTCTTTTTTGAGAAGGGCATTTAGTTCTCCCGCCTTAGTCCAAGCTTGTTTGTGATCTTTCTTTTTGAGGAATTCTCCGAGTTCGTTGGTAACTTGTCCAACTTTTGTTTCAAAAATCGTTTTAGTAGCCATATCAATTTCCTTTCTAAATGTGTCGTGATTGTTTTTGATGGTCTGTTGAATATAAGCAATGAGAGAGGGACGCATCCGTTTATTGAGACTCAGAACCTGACCGTCTAGGGTGAAACAGGCATGTTCATAGTCGTAGAAGCCCCTATCATCTGGAGGTTTCTCGGTACACCTTCCAGCACATTCATAGTAGAAGTCCTTTCCTTTTCTCAGGAGGATATACATGTTCCAGAACTCCTGATCAGGAAGCAGGAGGAAGTCTGCTTGATAGATTTTTTTGAGCATGAATTAGCCCTCTAGAAGGTCCTCGTAGCCTAGCGCTTGGTAAATAAAGTCTGTATCAAACCAAAGCCAATCATTGATTTGAGTGTCTGTGGGGGTATCCCCAGAAAAGAGGTCTTCACAGATAGTGGTTAGGGTATCTATCCCACCACGTTCACGGACAGTGTTTAAGGTACTCAGGCCACCAGACCAGGCTTTAAAGTTGTTTAGTGAATTGATTTCGACTTTGTATTCCATAAGGGATTTCCTTTCTAGTGTTCATAGTGTTCATAGTGTTTGTTGGTTTTGAGGAGTCTTAAGATAGCCTCCCCACGATCAGTAATTTCACCGCTATTTTGAATCATCTTCATGTATTCTGTTTGCATGATTTTGTCTGCTTCAGAAACGAGTGCAAGAGAATTTGCGACTTGATAGGTTAACCAGCGAATGGTCCGTTCGATACTGTAGGGTTGAGGACTGGTTGAGAGTTTTAAGGGTTCGACCCCTCCAAAGAGTTCTTGCCATTTTTCATCAGGCTTATAGGCTCCAAAACGAGTGACACCATCATAGACTTGGATTTCCTTGTTCACGATACCTCTTGCGATTTCTCCGAGGTCCACACCGTTGATGTATTCCTCTACAACCCCTTGGGCTTTCTGGTCTGAAAAGCGTAGCTCGTAGCGGTTCCAGATACCAAAAATCTCCAAGGACTCTTCCAAGGAGATATTTTCCATACGGGCGATTTCGTATCGCTTTTCATAAAAGTTGAAGTAGAGCTGACTTTGACGACTTCCAAAGTAAAGGGACAGACCGTGATTGGCTTCCATATCGTCGTTATCGGTGAAGGAACCCCCACCTGTGATGTTCCATTTTCGAATGGTATCTAGGACAATTTCTTTGGCGTAGAGCTTATCAATGAGCTTGGGGATATGGATGTGTTCCTCCTCGTGCCCATAGCCTTTATAGAGCTCGTCTAGGGCGATATCAAGGCGTTTTACCCTGACATCTTGGTAGGCATAGAGAATATTCTGAAGAAAGGTCTGCCAAGAAATCCCCTTGTGTTCTAGGAGGAGTTCCATCTCCCGACAGCCATGACCCGATAGTTGGAGACACGTTTGGTAGTTATTAGTTGCAGACTTATCAAAGAAATCGAAGATCCAAATGTTTCCCCGTTGCCACAAGTGGGTATAATTCATGAGCCGTGTTTCTTGGTCAGTAAATTCGCTTAAGTGACAAAAAAGAAAGTTCTCACAGAAAGTTTCTAAATCTCGTAGACTAGGGAAGGTTAGTCGCAAGTAGTCGATGTGAGCCCTGAGATTGTTTTTGTGACACTCTTGATAATAACCGAGCTTTTCTTTGAGTTCTCGGAACTTGTCAATGGTGAGACCTCTTTCCCCTGATTCATAGGAGCGGTAAGTTCTTATGGGTAAGTTAACTGCTTGTGCAAAGGCTTTTTGGCTGAGGCCTGTTTGTTTTCTGAAGTTTTTGATCTGAAGGGGACTCATTTTAGTCATTCATGGGAACACCTCCTTTTGACTAAGTGACACACTTTTTGGACCAAAGTGACACACTTTTTGGACCAAAGTGACACACTTTCTAAATCTTGAAATCCCAACTCCCACAAGGAATGAGGAGGGGTGGACGTGGCACTTTGGCCAAATGTAACCCCCCTATTAGAAATCGGGGGTTGAAGTCTCATCATGGCCTAGGAACTTCGGGCTACGGTCTGCGCCTGACCTGTGGTCAGGCTTGCCCTTGCCCTTGTCCTAGCCCATGATGACTAAGCGTCGCTTCAACGGCTTTGGGATAAGATTTGCGTCCTCCCTCCTCAAAATGGATAAGACTTTCAAGAAGAAGTTCTTCTTGAAAAGGGTCGACTAGAATGGCAGATTCCGTCCGTTCAAAAACAATCCCTTGTTCTTGCAAGAGATAGATGATCTTTCGAAGCGTCGCCATTTTGAGGTCTTGTTCCTCAGCAAATTCTTTGAGCGGACGCTGGTTAGTTTCAGTGTTTAGAGCTTCTTCCTTCTCTATCAATTCAGTTTTTTCAGCTTGTGGTTGATCTTCTCCAAAGACTTCAAATTCTTCGCCATTAAATTCCATAACAGGGATTTTTGAGTAGGCATCATAGAAAGAGAAGCCTTGGTCAAGTGGCACGTAAGGGGAGAAGAATTCCCCAGCCAAGTCTCCGTTATTAGCAATATAGCCTCGACCTTTCACTTTGACGCCATTGATTTCATCAAGCTTTTTGAACTCCTTGGTTTTGTTAGCATCTCCAAACATCATGTCGTAACCTGTTGATTCCAAGTGGCCAACTGAGAGACGTTTCATAAAGTTATCTCGAAGAGCTGTCTTGATAAACTCACCGTCAGGCCGTTGCATGGCAAAAATGATAAAGACGCCAGCTTGACGGCCCTCTAGAACGAGCTGAGAGAGGTATTCCATGAGTTCAGATTGGAGACTATAATCACGGTCAATCTTGGCCATAAGAGCTGCCCACTCGTCAACGAGGATGAATTTGGGTGTCATGTCGTAGTGCGTAAAGTTCTTCCCAGCTTGAAATTTGGGTGAGTTAGACATGAGCTTGTAGCGTTTTTCCATAAAGGCGACGTTCTCCTTAAAACACTGGATGATATCCTCTTTACTTGTATAGACACGACCATGAAAGACTGGTATCCTTTTAAGTCCAGCCAGGTCAGAGTTCTTAGGATCGCAGATATCCACAAAGCCAATTTTAGCAAGTGCATAGATAATGGTCATAAGGACAACGGTTTTACCACCACCAGTTCCCCCACCAATGAGCAAGTGAGGTTCTTCAATATAGTCCCAAGTGACATCTGTCATAAGTTGGAGTTTAGAGCCCTTGACCTCGACCTCATTAATGGTGATACGGCTATCAATGCGGTTGATAGCAATGTCATAGGTGATAAACCGTTTATCAAAGGTTTTATTACGAAAGTCTCCATTAAACATGACTTCGAGAGTTGAGCCAAGATTTAGAAAACGGTCCTGAAATTTATTGCCTTCTAGGATGAAACGGACTTCAATCTTGTAGCGAGACTGTTTCAAGTACACCTGAGGAAGGATAATCTTTTCAATTGTTTTATTTTCACGTCTGATATTTTTAATCAAATAGAGGTTGTTTTCTATCAAGAAGCGAGACAAAATCCGTAGGCTATTGAGCTTTTGGAAGAAGACTATTTTCTCGTAACACATGCGATTCAGTAGGTAAGCCACCAAGCAAGAAGCAACAAGAACACCCCAAATAAAATAACCTAGTGGTAAGGGATGGTCTTTCAATACTTCGAGGTTAAGATAGCAATAATTTCCAATAGCTAACAAAGAAGGGAACCACCAGATAAACCAGGTGATTCCCCGAATATGACGATAAAAGGCCCTAACTCTTATCCCACGATAAGTAAAGAGCTTCATAGTGCATCACCTCCTAGTTTTCTTTCTTGTTGTCTAGAGGTTTGTTTTCCTTAAAAGGTGCCCCTCCACTTTTTTTCTTGATTTTAGAAGCAAAGAGCTTGTAAATATCATTACGGTTAACGTGCGTATGGGTAATCACAATATCTTCCAGCTCTACCTCTTCTCGGTATTTAATGCCTAGATCTTCAATTTCAGACTGCGCCATATCAGCAATCGTGAAAAAGAGGGTTTCATGTTGGACAGAAGAGTGAATCGCCACAACAATCCCACGGATTTCACCTGTATTGATTTGGACGAAAGAGCCGTCAGGGTTTCGTTGGGTACGATCTTCTTCATAGATGATATCTGGTCCTTCAATGCCACGGAAAGATAGTTTTCCAAGGACTTGAGGCACGTTGAGACCATCCGTAATGACACGATAGGTCTTGTCAGCAATTTGAAGTTTTTCTCCGTAGTTTAATCCAATTTTAGCCATATGTATTTCTCCTTTACTTTCTTATTTTTTTAGGACTAATTTTTCCGCAAAGACATTGAGGGCTGGGGCAACTGAGTTACCGTTTAGAGCCGTGTCTGAGAGAAAAATCGGGTTGACGGCTTCTACAAGAGCATCTTCTGGGAAAACGGTGGTAGAAGCAGGGGTAATGACGTGAAAAGCACCGTGCTTTTCGCTATTAAGGATATGACGTTGGTATTTGCCTTCTTTACCAAAGATAAAGCGAGGGGCATTTCCTAATTTTTCGTAGTAAGCAGGGCCGATAAAATCTGGTTTCATAACAAGTGTTTCTGGAATCATAGAATTTTCCTTTCTGATTTTGAGCAAAAGAAAAAGAGTTAAGCTAATTGCTTCACTCTTGAGTAGTAGTGGGTAAATAGTTTACGTTTAAACTGTCGACTATAGAACTGAATATCACCACTAGGATAACTGTTTTTGCGAGCTTCTTGGACTAACTGATCGAGGTCAATAAGGGCTTGTGTATAGAGTTTAGCTTGTAGTTTAGGCGAGTAGCTAAACATGCCATATGTGAATTCATAGTTATCGTATAGGCGTTTACATTGTAATGCGAAAAAAGTTAGTCATAATTTCTCCTTTATTGTAAGCGTAAAAAAGCTACTAAGATATAAAGAAGACTTAGTAGCTTGAGAGTAAGTCTATCTCAAAAGATAGACAGCAGTAAAGAAAAGTTGTTTGGTTGGAAAGATCCATCTTTCCACGGTGGCAACGTTTAGCAAGGTGCTTTGCGTCAATTACCATCGCTTGCCCGGCCAATCTCTTTAGGTAGTCATTGTCACACCCATAAGATTCTCTTACGCAATCTTGCGCAACCAGTTCACTTTACTATTCGGCAAAAGTGCTAAATGTCCGAAATGCGTGGAAGCCCACAAAATATTTGTTTTAACTCTTCACTTCAACCATCAACGGACTTGACTTTACTTATCAAAACAATTACAATAAAGGTACGAAGTTTAGTGTAGTTTGATAGTCAATCCTTTGGTTGTCAGACGCACTTTTTATTTAGTTGTCAATGATCGTAATGCCGAAAGTTTGGCGTTATTATTTTTAATACCAATATAACTATCAGCTATATCTAAATTATATAACCGTTGGTTATATATGTCAAGGGATAATTTGAAAAAATGGAAAAAATTTTTAGAGGTTTAAAATGGAATTTTCGGAACGCTTAAAAGACCTTAGGAAACAAGCAGAACTGACGCAAGTAGATGTGGCAGAAAAACTAGGAATTTCGCAACCAGCCTATGCTTCATGGGAACGTGGAGTCAAAAAACCTACACAAGAAAATCTAGTCAAGATTGCACAAATTCTAAATGTGTCAGTTGACTATTTAGTAGGCAATTCAGAAGAAAAAGCTGATGAACTAGGTAATATTGAATTGCTTTTCCGTATGAATTCAAAAGGTCTGACTGAAGAAGAGAAAGCAGTCTTCAAACAGGAGTTGATTGAATTCATGGAAGAAAGGAAAAAGGCATTTGATAGGAGAGATTGATGAACCGGAAACTAATATTGATGATCTGGAAACTAATATTGATGAACTGGAAACTAATTTTATGTAGTGAACTAACCTGGATTGTATTAATTTTTATATTTTCACTTAGTGCTTTATTTTATTATAGACAAAAAAACGTGGGTAATGACTATATTAAACAGTTAAGCAATACGCTTTTTTGTTCGTTGATAGCATTAGCAGTGATTTTTGGGGGGTACCTTTGTTTTCATCCCAAGGTTGGTGGTGTATTTAATAAACTAATTTCTGGTGAAGTTATAGTTGGAGTTGCAGTTGCTTTCCCAGTTTTATTTACCTGGTATAGAAAGGACCAAAAACAAAAAGAACTGTATGATTATCAATTATATGCAGAATTAAAAAATGACTACCTCACATGGTTTAAAAGTTTTTATGAAGAAAATATAACTTTAAATTTGGCATTGGTAAATCTTGAACAAATTATTGAGAGAGTTAAAGTATTTGATGATATCTCAGATAGTGGGGACATGCACCCGATTGACTTCTCATCTCTATTTGTGGCTATACAAGAAAAGTTTAAAGAAAGTTGTATCCTAGTTCCTGATCAAAGTGATATAAATAATATTTATGAGTCTTGGAGAATGATAAATAATAAGATCATTGATGAAATAGATGAGACGCAAAGGCGTAATCATACTGTTCAAGATGTTTATGCGATTGATTTTGTTAAGAAATCCGAGATGTTAGAGTATTACGATCGTGCATATAGTTTTAATGGTTGTAAATTCGAATCAGATGAATTTGTGAAATTTGTCCAGGGTGATGGTTATGGTCAATACAAATTTAATTATATTTCTTTAGATAGAAAATTAACTTCTGAAGAGCTTAAAATAATAAGCAATTCTGGAGAATTGAATTGTTATTTCTATACTGATGACCTTGGAAATACGTTATCATTTGATCGTGATCAGGAAAAAGAAAAACAAGATTCTATTAACCTCAAAAATTCATCAGAGGAATTCTCTTGTTCACTTTCAAATGATCTAACACAAACATCAGAATCGCTTTCACAAGAGGAATTCTCTTGTTCACTTTCAAATGATCCAACACAAACATCAGAATCGCCTTCACAAGAGCGATCGTCTAATAGTTATTTAATTTATGAAAATAGTGATTTAATTTATGAGAATAGAGATTTAGCCGATTATGGACCAATAAATGATTTAATAGAAAGTGGGAAATCTATAACAGTAAATATTAATAATGATAATTCTAGTATCAAGCAGAAAATTTTTGATGAGCTTAAATTAAGTATACCTATGTTGAATAAGATAAAAAATGATCATTATTTCATAAGTAGAAGTAAAAATTTTGTTCCAGATATGAAGAATAGTGAACAGAAAAAGTGGAAATGGCATTCATGGAATGTGTTAACAAAAATGAAGACCGAAGACGAGAAAATAGAATTTTATATTTTTGCTGTTCAAATTTCAGATAGAGCTTTTGAATGTATTGTTATTAATAGGGAAAACTTAGGGGAATTACTTAAACATAAGAGTATGACCAAAGATTTAAGGTATTTCTTCTATTTTGCAAAAGAGAAATAGGTAATTGTGGACAATAGTCCACTTTTTTTATACAATAAACTCAACCAATATGGTTTAGTTTATTGTAACCTAGACTTAAAGGAGGTACTATTTATTGGATGAATTGTATACAAGAGTAAGTAGTGCAACAAAACAAGTATTATATCAGCATATGAAGGACAATGTTACTTCATTGGTAAATTATAGTTTCAATTATTTTTTTAAATATTGTATTCAAGAGAACCAAATCCAGGTCATTAGTCACCATTTTTCTAATCATAAGATAGAAGGATTGACAGTAGCTGATGAATTGGGAATTAGTTTCTCTTATGAAAGAGATAACCCAAAAGTGAAACAAAACTTTACCTTATGCCACGAGTTAGGACATTTTATACTAAAACATAGCGGTTCTTATTTTGCGGAGTCTGTAGATAACCAAGAAGATATACTGGAACGAGAGGCTAATATCTTTTCGGCTGTGGTATTGATGCCAGATATTGTCCTTCTATCAAAAATCTACTATAACTACGAGACTTTTCAACGAGTACAAAATAGTCTCGTAGTTTCAAAACAGGCTTTGTTTTTTCGTCTTTTGGACTTTCTACGGGAATATTATCATGACAAAGATAGTGAAATCAAACAAGCAGTTGAGACCTATATTGAAGGGAATAACGCTTCTATTTTTCGTTTGTTTCATGATATTAGAGAACAAATTATAGAGGAGTTCCATCAGTTTCAACCTTCCCTTATTAATCAAGTTAATCAGAGAGTTAGAAAAGTAGGTTTTGTAACGAGTCAAGAATACCCAGATCTATTGAACCAAGATAACTGGCCAGCAATTAAAGCTAGTAGTATTAATCTGAAGACGTGGCTTGTTTATAATAAAGGAAAATCAATTGCTTATGTTTGGGATAAAGAACGCTTCTCAGATGAAGAGGCAAGGAATAAAGCAAAATTACAATTACTATTAATGTGAGGTAAACTTATGTATCAACCAGAAAAACTAAAAGCTCGTAGAAAAGAGCTAAAAATGACTCAAAAAGATATTTCTGATCAATTAAGTATTAGCTATCAAGCCTATTCTGCATGGGAACGTGGAGTAAAAGAACCATCCAAGGAGAAAGTACAACGATTAGAACAAATATTAAGAGTACCAAAAGGATACTTTACAGAAATTGAGGTTGTTCGTCTGTATAATACATTGTCGAATAAAGGTAAAAATCAAGTAGTAGAATATGCACGTGACTTGGTGCAAAAAGAGAAAACTCAACAAGTAATAACAGTTTCAGAAAATTTCTACGAATACCATGTATACGAAAAAATGTCTGCTGGTATTGGTGCATCGGTTTATGATGATAGGGAGTATGATATTGTCTACTTCGATGAAGAATTAGCTCATGATTTTGCCTCTTGGGTATCTGGAGATTCCATGGAACCCAAATATCATAATGGTTCAGTAGCTCTTATTCGTGAGACAGGTTTTGATTATGATGGAGCAGTTTATGCTGTAGTATGTAATAACCAAACCTATATTAAACGAGTCTACCGTGAAGAAGATGGTTTACGTTTAGTTTCGATTAATCCCAAATACAAAGATATTTTTATCTCCTATGAAGAAGATCCACGAGTAGTCGGTATCATTGTTGGAAATTTTATACCATTGGAAGAAGGAAGAAATGGATAGAAGAAATCTTTACGCAGGTGATTTACAAATAGATTACTTTTCTGAAAGCTACTCACATTTTGAGGAGGATTTCCAAAGGTACTCTAATATGAGCGTTCCACTAACATTTTTGACTGATGATATTCTTCGAACGATGGCATTATGTCACACTAACTACTTCAGATTAAATCAGGAAAATGCTAAAGATGGAAGAAATCATTATTTTATTTTTAGGATTAAGCAAAGGAAAGAAATGAAAAACATAAGGATATTTGAGTATAGTCATCATTCGTTAAAGAAAGAGAAATCTTAAAAGCAGCATGTCATCGTCCAAACATGATCGGACGTTTAAGGAATAGTAGAGAGATAAAAAATCTAACTTTATATTTTGCAAAAAAGAAAATATAAAATTGAACAGGCTATAATAATTTATCTGAGACAATATCTTTATTATCATATTAAATTATTTAGTTTTAGAAAATAGATGATTTCAATGATTTTCTATAGTTTTAACAGAAATAAACTAGCCTGTGATAGAATAGAATTATAACATTTTAAGGAGTAAGAATGGATTTAGATGATTTAATTGAATATGAATCAGAAAATACTTGTCTTGATTTTAAAGCTGAAGAATATGGATGTGATAAAATCTCTCTTATAAAAGATATCATGTCAATGGCTAATGCTAATAGCATGAATAAGAAATATATTATTATTGGTGTCAAGGATATTCCAGGTTCTGATCGCCAAATAATAGGATTGAATACAATTAGTGATCAAGCAAATTTGGAGAATGTCATCCAAGAGAACATAGAACCTAATATCAATTTCAAATACTATTCTTACTTTTATAAAGAAAAAAGGCTTGGTATTATTGAGATTGATGGTAATACCAATCCTCCGTATATGATGAAAAAAGATCATGGAGCATTAAAAAAAGGAGATATCTGGATACGAAAGGGGAGTAGACAGAGTAGAGTTGTTCGAGAAGATATTGATAGAATGTTTTTACTTCGAAACAATACATTAGATTCACAAAAAATACAACTAGGTTTTGGTGGTAGTTTAGATTCTGAAAAGGTTGTTACTATCCCAGTAATCGATAGAGATAAAGTACCATCTAATATCCAAAAACAGATTCTTCAATCTAAATTAGATAGACTGAAAAAATATGAAAGTGGAGAAGTAGTTGAAGAAAATAATCTCTATACAGTATATCCTGAATATCACCAAAATAAGAAAGAAATAAAAATAGGCACTAATTATTTGAGAATGCCAGTGTATTATGATGAGAAAACTTTGAAGAGGAAAATTAAAGATGTAACAGAGAATTTTGAAAAAGAAGATTATTATTTCTTTTTTGAGGAAAACTCAATAAAACTAAACTTTTCAATTCTCAATAATACAAATGCCTTTCTTGAAGATGTAAAGATTCAATTTAAGTTTGATAAAAGGGCATTCACTGTTGCTAAAAGTTTACCTAAAAAACCAAGGTATGAAGCCCCATTGTTGAGAGCACCATCCCCAACGGACCTTCTAGATGGATATCCTTACGTTGAGGAGGAGAATAATCATTATTTAATAATAGAAGAATTTGAAAACATACGACATAAAGAATTGATAACTATTTTCACTGAAGAAATCCGATGTATTTTAAAGAGCGATTATCCAGAACGACAGACTAAAATAGAATATGTGTTGAGTTCTAAAAATTTGCCAGACCCTATAAAGGGAAAGTTGACATTAAAATGGAACTGACTTGCCTTAATCAGTTAAAATTCAATTATGTTGGTACAGTCTGTTTGTTATCTAATATACTGTAAATATCTAGATTTTCTATTACATTGAAAGTTAAATTTCTTAAAATCAACATCTTTAACGATAATGAAATTCAAGAATAATTCAATAACAAATACAAGGCTAGAGTTATCAGAAATGAAGAAGTTGTTATTAGAAATTTGTGTATGAATGATTTGGGTTTAGACCACTCTTTGAAGATGTTGAAAAAGAGATATCTGTAAAAACGAGTGACGGATATAAGATATTTCAGGTTGATGACATCCTATAAATTCATCTTTTGGTGGACACAGCATAGGAGTAGAAGAGAACTCTGAGAGAATAAATTATAGTTCGATTATTTCTCAGATGACGCTTATTGAAAAGAAAATTGCTCTATATGGTATAATGGGGTACAGTCGCTTATTGATGAGAGTGGAGGAGTAAGAATGACTGCAGTGAAAGAATTGATTAAAAAAGCGGAAGATTTACAAACTAGTTATGAGGAATATAGAGCAGGTTTTCTAAATCAGGCATTGGAGAAGAATAGAAGATCAGAACCCTTTATTCAAGAGGCGTATGCTTTAAAGTTGATTGCATCTAACTTAGAAAAAGCCGAGGATTTATTGGAGAATAGTGATATAGAGGACAGTCTTTTGACAGCTTCAGGTATATCTGAAAAGGCATCGAAAGTTATCACGGATAGTGACAAAAAGGAGGCCATAAAGAATTTAATAGAAAATTTTTTATTACCTTCAGGGGATAAGTTTCCAGAAGAATTGGCTTTTAGGTATTTGTTTTTTAAAGGAGATTCATTTGGCGGAATAATGAGGAATTTGACTGGAAAATTAGCGAAAGAAAAATTTATTAGATCAATAATAGCGATGTTAAATGTCAATAGTATACCTTATTATTGGACAGATAAGATTATTGGTAAAATAAAGTGGGAAGAAGCTCCTGTAGATGATTATCAAATTGAACAACGATGTAAAGCAATTAGATGGGTTAAAGGTAATGAAAAACGTATACTGATTATTGATTTCTCATTTAAAGTTAAGGGAGAGATCTCATTTACCAATAATGTTGATATTTGTTTGTTTGAAGGTGATGAATCAACGAAGATATCAGAATTTAAAGAAGATACAAAACTAGCACTAGTTTTAGGAGAATTAAAAGGTGGGATTGATAAGGCAGGAGCCGATGAACACTGGAAAACTGCAAATTCAGCTCTAGGTAGGATTAGAACCGTTTTTGGGAGTAAGACAGACACAGTATTTATTGGAGCAGCAATTGAAGCTAATATGGCAAATGAGATTTTCAACCAATTGCAAGACGGTCAATTGACAAATGCTGCCAATTTAAATAATGATGCTCAACTTTACAATGTTGTAAATTGGATAATTAGAAAGTAAAAAATGGCACAACTTACATTAGATTTAGGTCTAGAAAATGAAATTAACGAAAATAGAGTCAGTTTTTTTTCACATCGTAATACTAACTCGGAGAAGTATAGACAAAGATTAGAGAATGAATATATCCCAATTACTGAAACTACAAGTAGATTTGATAGAAAGCTGGTAAGTTTTCAGGGAAATAAAAATAAAACTATACATAGCTGGTTTAAATATAAGGAAGGATTTTCATCATCTCTAGTTGAACAACTTATCAGTGATTTTAATATTAAAAATGAAGATGTGATTTTAGACCCTTTTTCTGGTTCTGGTACAACGAGTTTAACAGCTCAAAAATTAGGAATAAGTTCAATTGCAATTGATGTTCTGGAGATGGCTAAAGAAACTTTTGATGTAAAGACTCAGATTCTAGAGTATGACCTTGAAGAGTTAAAAAGGATGTTTTTGAATATTGATACTTTAGAAATAAGGCAAATTAATGAGTCATTTGATTATTTAACTATTACAGAGGGGGCATTCTCAAAAAGCAGAGAAAATGATCTATTGTTTTTAAGGAATTGGATTAGTTCATCAAAATTTAGTGACCGATCGAAAAAATTGGCTGAATTCGTTTTATTAACCATTCTTGAAGAGGTTAGTTATACTAGAAAGGATGGCCAGTATTTAAGATGGGACTATAGATCTAGTAAAGTTATTAAAGCAAATGAAAAAAGAAAGGCAACAGGAAAATCACCAATTAAAACTATACTAGATAAAGGGGAAATACCAACTGTAAGGAGTGCTTTTTTACAGGCATTTAAAGTTATTATTAATGATATTGGTTATGCTCAATCAGTGAGTTTTAAAAATAATTCAAAACAAACCTTTATAAATGGTAGTTGTCTCTTCGAATTGCCTAAATTATCTTCTGATATAGTTGATGGAGTTATAACATCTCCTCCATATTGTAATAGATATGACTACACAAGAACATACGCCCTTGAATTAAACTATCTTGGCCATAACAATCAAACAATAAAAAAATTAAGACAAGACTTACTCTCTGCAACGGTAGAGAATAAGTCTAAAATGAAAGAATTGGAGAACTACTACCATACTCTTGATAGGGATGAATGTTTTAAAAAAATTAGAAACAATATTGAAAATAATATTGTTTTAGAAGAAGTTCTAACGGCTCTTAATAATAGATGGATAAATGGTGAGGTTAATAATAAAGGAATAATACGAATGATTGAAGGTTATTTTTCTGAGTTAACATTTATTTATTCAGAGTTGTTTCGAATAATGAAACCTGGTAGTAAAATTGCAGTTGTGAATGATAATGTTAGATTTGCAGGTGAAGTCATACCTGTAGACTATATGTCGTGCGATATTGCACAGTCCATTGGTTTTAAAGTCAAAAAAATATATTGTTTAAAGCAGAAAAAGGGTAATAGTAGTCAACAAATGAAGAAATATGGAAAAGTCCCACTTAGAAAAAGCATTACTATTTGGGAAAAAATCTGATATGAGTTGTTGATAAATTTATTGAATTTTAATAAGATTATCGTGATACAAGCTCTTGTTTTTTGGCACATGGAGTGTCTAGAAGGAGGATGAAGTAATGAATGTCAATTGGACTGAAGTTATTTTAGCTCTTATTTAGCTTGTATCAACTACTGTTAATTCACATAAAGAAATTACCCTTGCTAAATTGGTTAGTGAAGTAAGCTCAAATGATTTATAGTAAAACTTATAGCATATGGGCTAAGCTTGTATGCTATTTTTAGAAAGAATAGATTATGGCTATTACATCTTTTAAAAATTATGATTATGAAGTTATTTTATCCGATTTGATTGCAGATATCTATATACTCAAATATTAGTTATAGAAGTAAAATCGTATTATTAAGAAAATTGACCGAGTTGTTAGCGAGTAATTTTTTGGTAGTACAAAAAGACATCTATTCGGTAAAATAGGTATGAATGATATTATTTATCATATACATATTGTTTTAGTACGTTACTATATGCCTCGTTACTTTTAAGATAAATAAGAGGGAATAATTCATTTTTTGTTTGAAATAGATAATAAAAATGATTCAAAAGATAAAATCTGATAATATTCAGGAGTAAGTGAATGGATAAAGATTTACATTATTGGCAATTTGCACCAGAGAGCCAGTATTTAGACAGAAAAAGTGCACGAAAGAAACCTTCAGAACTCTTGAGGCATTTGATTGCTTTTGCGAATGCCGATGGTGGTAAGCTGGTTATTGGGATTGAAGATGAAAAACAAGGAAATATTATTACTGGTTTTAAAGATGGTCATGCCTATCCTATCGAGGATTTTAAAAAAATCGATCGTGAGATGCGGGATACCCCTTTAGCCCTAACCTTTGAAGAAATTCCAGTAGTAAATGTCAAAGGAGAAGATGATCATATATTAATTATTTCTGTTGAGTTGTCTTCTAGTAGAGTTATCAGTGCACCAAATGATGAGGTTTATCTACGCCAGGGAGATGAATCGGTTAAGCTTAGCTATGAGCAACGAATCCAGCTGAATTATGATAGAGGTCAACGTTTCTTTGAAGATGAGATAGTACCAGATGCTAGTCTTGATGATATTGATGAAGCCTTAGTTGATGAGTATAAAAGTAAATTTGATAGTTCTGATAGAACAACTGAGGAAATATTAAAAGCAAGACGATTAATGATTGGAGGGAAACTGACAAAAGCAGCTATCTTGTTATTTGGTAAGTATCCATCATCGTTTTTTCCCCAAGCAAGAGTGAGGTTCCTTCGTTTTGATGGCGTTAATATGGGAACTGGTAGCCAATTTAATGTTGTCAAGGAAGTTACGTTCGAAGATCCACTTCCGACATTGATTACTAAAGTTCGAGATTTTGTTCGTACTCAGCTTAGAGAATTTCAATACTTGGATGTTGATGGGAAATTTAAAACATTACCAGAGTACCCAGAATTTGCTTGGTTTGAAGGAATTGTAAATGCGGTAACTCACAGAAATTACTCAATTTTTGGTGATTATATCCGAGTTATGATGTTTGATGATCGCCTGGAAATTCATAGCCCTGGTAAGCTCCCTAATATCGTGACTGTTGAAAATATTAAGCACGAACGTTTTTCTCGTAATCCTCGTATTGCCAGAACTTTAACAGAATTTGGATGGGTACGAGAAATGAATGAGGGAGTGAAGCGCATCTATTCTGAAATGGAATCTTATTTCTTACATGAGCCAAAATATACAGAGCCTGGTAATAAAGTTGTTTTAACTCTTGAAAATAATTTTATGAGCCGTCAATTGAGGGTAGCAGATCGTATTCATGAAGATATAGACAGTTACACTGATCTGAGTGAAGATGAAAAAGATATTGTACACTATATGTATAATTCAGGACAAAAAATGACTACTTTAAGAGCTTCGGAACTTACTGGACGAAGTAGAAGGTTTTCGGGGAAATTATTACAAGGGTTAGTTGAGCAAAAAGTTTTGGAATGGCACGGAACGAGCAGAAATGATAGAAATCAGTACTATACATTGGTGAAATAAAGATTACACACTATAAGTGTAGAGTACAGTAGTTTGGAGTAAAACGCAGTAGTTTGGAGTAAAACGCAGTAGTTTGGAGTAAAACGCAGTAGTTTGGAGTAAAACGCAGTAATTTGGAGTAAAACGTAGTAGTTTGGAGTAAAACGCAGTAGTTCGGAGTAAAACGCAGTAGTTCGGAGTAAAACGCAGTAGTTTGGAGTAAAACGCAGTAGTTCGGAGTAAAACGCAGTAAGTGAAATTCCTTGTTTCAATCAAATAATCTCAAACTTTTTGGACTTCTGGACAATAGAAACAGGCCTAAATGCCTGTAGTTTCTACCTATTAGAATATATTAAAATTCATTGGTTTAAAACCAGGTCTTACGATTTGTGGCAAGTTAAATTTATTATCTTGCCTCCATTTAGCCACACTTTTCATGGAACTAAGAGGAATAATGAAGTTCTCTTCCTATTAACATAGTTGTTTAAAATCTTAAATATAGCGTTTTATGATGTAATGGGAAGTATGGCGAATAAATCAACTATGTTCAGCAAACAAAGCTTAATTAGCTTATTAAAACAAGGTCCTTTTCGGATCTTGTTTTTTTGTACTAAAATAATTAGTTAGTATCTGCCAATCAATCTGTGATTGAGAGTGAACAAATTTTAAAGAGTGGATATGGCTTTGGTTGATAGATTCTATTTCCTAACTTTTTAAGATATGCTATAATATGAATATGTTTGATAATTATATTGTACCTGTATTTTTTGGTGGTGGAGCTCTTGCTCTACTAGGTTTAGTGTTATTTGGTTGGGCTTTGCCTTCATTTTTGAAGGGTAAGTGGTCTTATTTGATTTCTTTGCTAGGTTTAGGTTTGGTTGCTTTTGCCTATTTTGATTCGGCGATTGTTATCACTTATAAAATCTGGCTTGGATTGCTAGGTGTTATCATGGTTGGTTGGGGACTTCCTTTCAACAATCGCAAGGGACGCCGTGCGATGACTATGTTTTGGGCCATCATGGCAATCGTTGTAGGTATTGCTGCTATTGCATTTACTATTGCTTATGGTGTTATTAACCGCCACTAACATGAAACTGTAAAACATGCTATAATAATGGCATGTTTTATTTTATGACCCTATCATTTATTATCATGCCTGCCTTGGGCTGCTTCTTAATAGGCTTGGCTTTTGCTAAACCAGATCGTTGGGACTTTTCTTGGATCTTATCCTTAATAGGTTTGGCGGCCTTTATTTCTTCTTTTTGGCATATAGCACGTGTAGATTTATGGTTTATGCTAAGTTATAGTGTTGGTCCTTTTTTGATGGGATTTGGTTTCTCCTGGGACCTAAGTAAGAAACGTCGTAGGCAGTTATTATTATTAGGGGCATTTTTCCTTGTCTTTTTTGTGATTCTGTACTATCTTATTGTGAGAATCTTGAATACAGCTGTTGTCTAAAGGAGGGCTGTTGTGATGTTGCTAGATTTAGAAGAGAAGACACGTGTGCTTGTAGAAGATATTGTTGAACGTTCAGCTATTGGGAGAGGAGCTATCTTTGTCTTGGGATTGTCTTCCAGTGAGGTTGCTGGTGGGACTATCGGCAAAGCCTCTAGCCGTGAAATTGGTCAACGAATTGTGAAAACTATTCTTGAGGTTTTGGAACCTAAAGGGATTTCCTTGGCTGTTCAGGGCTGTGAACATTTGAATCGTGCTTTGGTTGTTGAGCGTGAACTTGCTATAGCTAAAGATTTGGAAATTGTGAATGTTCTTCCAACCTTACACGCTGGGGGAAGTGGTCAGCTGGCTGCTTTCGACTATATGAAGGATCCTGTTGAGGTGGAGGAAATTGTCGCTCAGGCTGGTATTGATATTGGGGATACCTCTATTGGTATGCATGTGAAGAGGGTCCAAGTTCCTCTTCGCCCTATTATTCCAGAATTAGGTGGTGCCCATGTGACTGCTTTGGCTAGTCGTCCTAAGTTAATTGGTGGTGCTCGTGCGGAGTATCTAGCAGATCCTATCCGTAAAAACTAAAAAGTATCAGACACTCTTGTCCGATACTTTTTCTATTAGCTGGGCTTTTCGTTTTAATGATGGCGCTTGGCATAATCAACAAATTTGAATTTTTCAAGTTTATGGCGACTTTCCGTAAATTGGAACTGTTTTCCATTGTTTAAATAAACTTTTGAACGGACACAGACGACGTGCTGGTCCTTACCTAGGTCGATAAGAATCTTATCTTGATCGGTAGCGTTATCGATAGTGATTTCTTTAAAGGCGTGGGAGATGCTAAGGTTGAGTTGATTCTCTATGTAGTCGAAAATAGAGTATTCAGCAATGCTACGGTTTAGTTGCGGAACAAGGCTGGCATCTAGGTAATCAATATCTATAACAGAGGCACAGCTATCAACGACTCTTTGACGAACAACACGCCAAACCTGTTGGCTATTAGAAAAACCAGTTCTTTCTGAGAGTTTTGAATCAACAATGATTTTATCCAGAGAAATAACGTTGGTTTGCGAATTAAGGCCTTGTTGTTCGATTAGCTCCTGGTAACTAGTAAGGTCAGACACAGGAAAGTTGATTTGTTCTTGGTTAATAACCTGGGAGCCAGAGCCATGAATTTTTTTGACCAAGCCTTCTTCAACGAGTAAGGTTAACGCCTTTCGTATAGTGTCTCGACTAACCTGATAAGATTGAACCAGTTCTTGCTCGGTGGGGAGAAAGTCTCCCACTTGATACTTTTGCTCATGGATAGCTTTTTCTAAATCCTTATAAATAATCTGATATTTTTTCATCTTTCTCCTCATTTGTAGGTAAAAAAACATACAACCGATATTTTTTTACAAAAATATGTTAAAAAAACACCGGAACACTTGCAGACAAATTTGCAATCGTTTACAATCAGTTTATCAAGTCAATCAGATATTGTCAAAAAAGAAAAGGAGATTCAAATGGGTAAATTTGAACAAGAAGCTAAAGATCTGCTTGCTGCAATCGGTGGTAAAGAAAATGTGACTGCTGTTACTCACTGTGCGACGCGTATGCGTTTCGTTCTTGGTGATGACAAGAAGGCAGATGTGAAAACAATCGAAGCCATTCCTGCTGTTAAGGGGACTTTCACCAATGCAGGTCAATTCCAAGTTATCATTGGTAATGATGTACCAATCTTTTATAACGATTTCACTGCTGTATCAGGGATTGAAGGTGTTTCTAAGGAAGCTGCTAAATCAGCTGCTAAGAGCAACCAAAACCCAGTTCAGCGTGTTATGACAACCTTAGCCGAGATCTTTACACCTATTATTCCAGCCCTTATCGTTGGGGGATTAATTCTTGGTTTCCGTAATGTTCTTGAGGGTGTGCATTGGTCTATGCTTGACGGTAAGACAATTACCGAGGTTTCTCAGTTCTGGTCAGGAGTGAATCACTTCTTGTGGTTGCCTGGTGAAGCTATTTTCCAATTCTTGCCTGTAGGTATTACTTGGTCTGTTTCTCGTAAAATGGGAACTAGCCAAATTCTTGGAATTGTTTTGGGTATTTGTCTGGTGTCACCACAATTGCTTAATGCTTATTCAGTAGCATCGACACCAGCGTCTGAAATTGCTAAGGATTGGGTTTGGGATTTTGGATTCTTTACTGTTAATCGTATAGGTTATCAAGCGCAAGTTATTCCTGCCCTTCTTGCTGGTTTGTCACTTTCTTATCTTGAAATTTTCTGGCGTAAACATGTACCAGAAGTAGTATCAATGATTTTTGTACCGTTCTTGTCATTGATTCCAGCCCTTATTTTGGCTCATACTGTTTTAGGTCCTATTGGTTGGACTATTGGCCAAGCTCTTTCAACAGTGGTTCTTGCTGGTTTGACAGGTCCTGTAAAATGGCTTTTCGGTGCTGTTTTTGGTGCCCTTTATGCGCCGTTCGTTATTACTGGTCTTCACCACATGACCAATGCAATTGATACTCAGTTGATTGCGGATGCTGGTGGAACAGCTCTTTGGCCTATGATTGCTCTATCAAACATTGCTCAAGGGTCAGCAGTCTTTGCTTACTATATTATGCATCGTCATGATGAACGTGAGGCTCAAATTTCACTTCCAGCTACTATTTCAGCTTATCTTGGTGTTACAGAACCAGCTCTCTTCGGGGTTAACGTCAAATATATTTACCCATTTGTTGCGGGTATGATTGGTTCATCTATTGCAGGTCTTCTATCCGTAACTTTTAACGTTACAGCGGCCTCTATTGGTATTGGTGGGTTGCCTGGTATTCTATCAATTCAACCTAAGTATATGATTCCATTTGCAGGAATTATGCTTGTTGCTATCATTGTACCTATGGTCTTGACTTTCTTCTTCCGCAAAGCGGGTCTCTTTACTAAGACAGAAGATGATACAGAACTTAAGGAAGAATTTGCAGCTCAAGAAGAGGCTGAATTTGCATCACATACTGCTACTTCAACGGTTCTTGCTGAATCAGCAGAGGTTGTTAGTCCACTTGCTGGTCAAGTTAAACCACTTAGCCAAGCCACAGACCCTGTCTTTTCATCAGGTGTAATGGGACAAGGTATCGTCATCGAACCAAGTCAAGGGGAATTGGTTTCACCAGTGAATGGTACAGTGACAGTACTCTTCCCAACTAAGCACGCCGTAGGTATCGTTTCTGAAGAAGGTGTTGAAATGCTAATGCACATTGGTATGGATACTGTTAGCCTTGACGGAAAAGGTTTTGAGGCTCATGTTGAACAAGGTGATAAAGTTGTTGTTGGTCAACAATTGATTAGCTTTGATATGGATGTTATCAAAAAAGCTGGTTTGGTCACTGAGACTCCAGTTATCATTACAAATCAAGATGATTTCCAAGCAGATGTTGAAGGGGATCTTCCACGTGATATCAAACGTGGTGATGTTCTCATGATTGCTCATCGAACAAAATAAGCTAAGGGGTGAAAACGTTACGGTCCACCCTTTGATAAAAAAGAGGTTAAATAAATGGCATTAGATAAAACAAAGGTTGTATACCAAATTTATCCAAAATCATATAAGGACACGACAGGAAATGGAATCGGTGATTTCAGAGGGATCATTGAAAAGATTCCTTATCTAGCAGAGTTGGGCGTGGATATGGTTTGGCTCAATCCTTTCTATCCAAGTCCACAACGTGACAATGGTTACGATATTTCAGACTACACAGCCGTCAACCCTGTCTTTGGAGACATGGCTGATTTTGAAGAGATGGTCCGTGTCGCTAAAGAGCATAATATTGACTTCATGCTAGACATGGTGCTCAATCATTGCTCAACGGAGCATGAGTGGTTCCAAAAGGCATTGGCTGGGGATAAGTATTACCAAGCTTTCTTCTTCATTCAGGACAAACCAACCGATTGGTTATCTAAATTTGGTGGTTCTGCCTGGGCTCCTTTTGGAGATACAGGGAAATACTATCTTCACCTCTTTGATGAAACACAGGCAGACCTCAATTGGCGTAATCCCAATGTTCGTAAGGAGTTGTTCAAGGTGGTCAACTTCTGGCGTGACAAGGGAGTTAAAGGTTTCCGTTTCGATGTGATCAATTTGATTGGGAAAGATGAGGTCTTGGTGGATTGCCCTGAAAATGAAGGGAAACCAGCTTATACGGATAAACCAATTGTCCATGACTATCTTCGTATGATGAATGAAGCGACCTTTGGTTCTGATGATAGCTTTATGACAGTTGGAGAGATGTCATCGACAACCATTGACAACTGTGTTTTGTATTCAGCACCGGAGCGCCACGAGTTGTCTATGGCCTTTAACTTCCATCATCTTAAAGTAGACTATGAAGATGGTCAAAAATGGACCATTACTCCCTTTGATTTTGAAGAGCTCAAACGTCTCTATCATACTTGGGGCAAGGAAATGAGTGAACGTGGTGGTTGGAGTGCCCTTTTCTGGAATAACCATGATCAACCTCGTGCCTTGAATCGTTTTGTAGATATCAAGAACTTCCGCAATGAAGGAGCGACTATGCTAGCAGCTAGCATTCACTTGTCACGTGGAACCCCTTATATCTACATGGGCGAAGAGATTGGCATGATTGATCCAGATTATGATTCTATGGCAGATTATGTGGATGTCGAGTCCATCAATGCTTACCAAATGCTCTTGGATCAAGGCAAGTCACCTGAGCAAGCCTTTAAGATTATCCAAGCTAAGTCACGAGATAATTCTCGTACGCCAATGCAATGGGATGCTTCTGAAAATGCAGGTTTTTCAACAGGAACTCCATGGTTGAAAGCTGGCAAATCTTACAAAGACATCAACGTTGAAAATGAAATTGATGGACCAATCTTTAAATTCTATAAAGAATTGATTCGCTTGCGCAAAGAAATGCCCATCATTTCAGAAGGTAGCTACTTGCCAGCACTGGAAGATAGTCAACAAGTCTACGCCTTTGAACGCCACTTAGACGGTCAAAAACTCTTGGTACTCAATAATTTCTATGGAAGTGAAGCTGAAGTGGAGATTCCAGCAGAATACCAGTCAGGGCGCGTGCTCTTGTCAAACTATGACGATGCAGAGCTTGCTGAAAAGGTAAGTCTTAAGCCTTATCAAACCCTAGCAATCTTAGTAAAATAAGCCAAACTTTCCTCAGTAAATGCTTTTGCTGGGGAATTTTGTTATAATGAAAGCACTTTTAATGTTGATGGAGGAAGTGTAATGACACGCTTACAAGATGATTTTTACCATGCGATTAATGGTGAGTGGGAAAAAACAGCAGTGATTCCCGATGATAAGCCACGTACAGGTGGTTTCTCAGATTTAGCAGATGAAATTGAAGACCTTATGCTTGAAACGACTGATCAGTGGTTGGCAGGAGAGAATATTCCAGACAATGCTATTCTACAAAACTTCATTAAGTTTCACCGTATGGCTGCGGACTTTGACAAACGTGAGGCATTGGGTATCGAGCCTGTTAAACCTTGGATTGAAGAATACAAGAAGCTTTCCTCATTCTCAGAATTTGCTTCGAAAATTGCTGAGTACGAGATGTCTGGTAAACCTAATGCGTTCCCATTCGGTGTATCTCCAGACTTTATGAATGCTCAATTAAATGTCCTCTGGGCAGCAGCGCCAAGTATTATTTTACCTGATACAACCTATTACACTGAGGATAATGAGAAGGGCAAGGAGCTTTTAGGAATTTGGCGTGAAATGGAAGAAGAACTCCTTGAGAAATATGGCTTTACAGCTGAAGAAATCAAAGATATCTTGGACAAGGTTATCGCCCTTGATGCTAAGTTGGCCAAGTATGTCCTTTCGAGTGAAGAATCTTCCGAGTATGTGGAACTCTACCACCCATATGATTGGGAAGACTTTACCAAGCTAGCACCGGAACTTCCACTTGATAACATCTTCACAGAAATCTTGGGACAAGTTCCTGATAAAGTTATCGTTCCTGAAGAGCGCTTCTGGACAGAATTTGCGGCAGAATATTATTCAGAAGATAATTGGGAGCTACTTAAGGCGAGCCTACTTATCGATGCTACGACAATTTGGAATGCCTATTTGACAGACGAACTTCGTGTTCTATTTGGAAAATATGGTCGTGCGCTTTCAGGAACACCACAAGCCTGGGACAAGAAAAAAGGAGCCTACTATTTGGCACAAGGACATTACAATCAGGCTCTTGGACTTTGGTATGCAGGTGAAAAATTCTCTCCAGAAGCAAAAGCAGATGTTGAAGCGAAGGTGGCAACTATGATTGATGTTTATAAATCACGCCTTCAAACAGCAGATTGGTTGGCTCCTGAGACACGTGAAAAGGCTATTACGAAACTCAATGTCATCACACCTCATATCGGTTATCCAGAAAAACTACCTGAGACATATGATAAGAAGATTATTGATGAGAACTTGTCACTTGTTGAGAATGCACAGAAGTTAGTCGAAATTTCAGTTGCACATAGTTGGAGCAAGTGGAATCAACCTGTTGATCGTAGTGAGTGGCATATGCCTGCCCACATGGTTAATGCTTACTATGATCCACAGCAGAACCAAATTGTTTTCCCAGCAGCTATCCTTCAAGCACCTTTCTATGATATTGCACAAAGCTCATCAGCCAACTATGGTGGTATTGGTGCTGTCATTGCTCACGAGATTTCCCATGCCTTTGATACAAACGGAGCTTCCTTTGATGAGAATGGTAGTCTTAAGAACTGGTGGACTGAGGAAGACTATGCAGCCTTTAAGGAACGTACTGACAAGATTGTGGATCAGTTTGAGGGCTTGGATTCTTATGGTGCCAAGGTCAATGGTAAATTGACTGTTTCTGAGAATGTTGCTGACCTCGGTGGTGTAGCCTGTGCCTTAGAGGCCGCTAAACGAGATAAGGATTTTTCAGTTCGTGAGTTCTTTGTTAATTTTGCGACAATCTGGCGTATGAAAGCACGTGAAGAATACATGCAAATGTTAGCTAGCGTGGATGTGCATGCTCCGGCTAAATGGCGCACCAATGTTATCGTGAGCAACTTCGACGAATTCCACAAGGAATTTGACGTTAAAGAAGGCGACGGCATGTGGCGTGCCCCAGAAGATCGTGTGATTATTTGGTAATAATGATGAAATCTGTCCTAAAATGGATGGATTTCTTTATTTTTGTCGTTGTAAGGGTTTACAAAAATTGAATAAAGAGCTATAATAATATTGTTCAAAAGCTTGTGATTTTTTTAACAAGTGCTTAAAAGGAGTTTTATATGACTAAAGAAATTAAACAAACTAAAGATATTCAAACAGTAATTGATGAATTGGCAATAAAGGGGGTTGAAGCCCTCAATGAAATGGCTGACTTTACACAGGAGCAAGTGGATCACATTGTTCACCATGCAGCAATCGCAGCGCTTGATAAACACATGTATCTTGCAAAATTGGCTGTTGACGAAACAGGTCGTGGTATTTATGAAGACAAAGCTATAAAAAATATGTATGCTTCTGAATATATTTGGAATAGCATCAAAAATGACAAGACAGTCGGTGTTATTGCTGAAGATAAAGAGCAAGGTTTGGTCTCTATCGCTGAGCCGGTAGGTGTTATCTGTGGGGTAACTCCAACAACTAATCCAACATCTACTACTATTTTCAAAGCTTTGATTGCGTTGAAAACACGTAACTCAATTGTATTTGCCTTCCACCCATCAGCTCAAAAATCATCAGCAGAAGCTGCGCGCATTGTTCGTGATGCTGCTATTGAAGCTGGTGCACCTAAGAACTGTATTCAGTGGATTGAAGAGCCATCTATCGAAGCGACTGGTCTCTTGATGAACCATCCTAAGATTGCCACAGTACTTGCGACTGGTGGACCTGGTATGGTTAAAGCAGCTTACTCAACTGGTAAACCAGCACTTGGTGTAGGAGCTGGGAATGTACCTGCCTATATTGCGGCAGATGCTAAAGTTAAACGTGCTGTCAACGATATCATTCTTTCAAAGAGTTTTGACAATGGTATGATTTGTGCTTCTGAACAAGCAGCTATCGTTGATGCAGCTATTTATGACGAAGTTAAGGCTGAATTTGAAGCACATCAATGTGTCATCATTTCTAAAAAAGCCGACATTGCTAAATTGGAAAAAGTCGTTCTTAATGAAGCGCGTACAGCTGTAAATGGTGCCATTGTAGGTCACTCAGCTATTGAAATCGCTGAAAAAGCTGGCCTTAAAGTTCCTGCAGGTACAAAATTGCTTTTGGCAGAAATTCCAGATGCAACAATGGAACACCCACTTGCCTTGGAAAAATTGTCTCCAGTACTTGCCCTTATCAAATCTGATGGCGTTGAAGATGGATTCAAAAAAGCAGAAGGTATGCTCAATTTGGGTGGTCTCGGACACACAGCTGTTATCCACACTGAAAATGAAGAGCTCCAACTCCAATATGGTATTCGCATGAAAGCCTGCCGTGTCTTGGTAAATAGCCCATCAGCTGAAGGTGGTATCGGTAATATCTACAATAACATGATCCCATCATTGACTCTTGGTTGTGGCTCATACGGACACAACTCAATCTCTCACAATGTTAGTTCATTTGACCTTCTTAACGTAAAAACATTGTCAAAGCGTCGCAATAATATGCAATGGTTTCGCGTCCCACCAAAAATCTTCTTTGAAAAAGACTCAATAACATATCTGCGTCATATCAAAGCTAAGCGTGTAATGTTGGTCTGTGATCCAGGTATGGTTCAGTTTGGCTACGCTGCCTTGGTTAAACGCCAATTGGAACTCAACCGTCACGATCCAATGATTGAAGTTTTCTCAGATGTTGAGCCTAACCCATCTACGAATACGGTTTATAAAGGCTTGGAACGCTTTGTAGACTTCCAACCAGATGTCATTATTGCCCTTGGTGGTGGTTCTGCAATGGATGCGGCTAAGGCTATGTGGATGTTCTTTGAACACCCAGATGTAAGCTTTTTCGGTGCTAAACAAAAATTCTTAGATATTCGTAAACGTACCTATAAGATTCCATATGCTGAAAAGACCACATTTATCTGTATCCCTACAACTTCAGGTACGGGTTCAGAAGTAACGTCATTTGCGGTTATCACTGATAGTGAAACTCATATCAAGTATCCATTGGCAGATTACGCTTTGACTCCGGATATTGCTATCGTCGACCCTGCTTTGGTTATGAGTGTACCTGCCAGCGTTACGGCAGATACAGGTATGGACGTTTTGACTCACGCTATTGAATCTTATGTATCAGTCATGGCTAGCGACTATACACGCGGACTTTCACTTCAAGCGATTAAACTTGTTTTTGAAAATCTTGAACATTCTTACCGTTTTGGTGATGAAGAATCACGTGAAAAAATGCATAATGCGTCAACAATGGCTGGTATGGCCTTTGCCAATGCCTTCCTTGGTATTAGTCACTCATTAGCACATAAGATTGGTCCAATGTACAATATTCCACACGGACGTACCAATGCAATTCTTCTACCTCACGTTATCCGCTACAATGGTCGTGATCCTCAAAAACACGCCATGTTCCCTAAATATGACTACTTCCGTGCAGACAAGGATTATGCTGATATTGCTCGTTTCATGGGATGGGGTACTGACAAACAATCAGATGCTGAATTGGTTGAACTTTTGGCACAAAAAGTATACGAATTAGGTATTGCCGTTGGTATTGACATGAACTGGAAGGGACAAGGTGTCACTAAGAAACTTCTTCAAGACACTGCCTATACTTTGGCCGAACATGCTTATGAAGACCAATGTACAACAGCTAATCCGAAAGAACCGCTTATTTCAGAATTGAAAGAAATTATCGAAATTGCCTTTGATTATAAAGGGTAAGTGATAGACTAAAGTAGCTCTATAAGGGCTACTTTTTTTGCCAGGAATCTTCTATATTAGAGTGTTTATCCAAATTAAAAATAAAGGACTTTCTTGAATAAGATAGAAAAACGCTTTAAGAATTGTTATAATAACCTTACAGCAAGATAAGGAGATTCCTATGACAAAAGAAGAAGGGCTTAGCTTGGGTGAAACAGCACACCCTCTTAAGCCTCATAAAATGGGACCATCGGGGGCTCTCATGGAAGGGAATAGAGCGACTAATAAGTTTAAAGAGTTTAATGCTGATAGGATGGTGAGTGTTCAATTCAATCCTAGTCAACAAGTAAAAGAATCAAAGGAGCCAGTAACCTCAAAGAATATTGTGGGGATGGTATCAGGTGTGATTGCAGCGATACTAACCATACTTTTGATCGTTTGTCTCGTGATGGGATACCGTTATCGAGCCGCAAGCATTGAGGGCGATTGGACAAGCCCAACCTTTAGTGAGAAAATGTTAGCCACTCTGAAAGATACTGCTAATACTAAGAATAAAGTTAGTAATGCTTTACCACAAGGTCAAAATCTTATCACCGATATCAATACAGCAATGAGTATTACTGACAATAAGGCTCACTTAAAAGTGAGCTTTGTTTACAATCGTAAAGCTCTTTATCAGGCTTACCAGAGTAGAGTTACTGAATTGAAAGGTCAGTACGGTGAGGAGTTCTCGGAGGTTTTTGATAGTTATTCATTGTCAGAAAAAGACTACTATAAACAGTTTGATGAGACAGTGAAGAAAGAACTTCCAAAGAGCTATACCTACGATGCCAAAACCGGTCGTGTCACAACAACTGCTTTTACGGGAGATATTAACCGTTGGGAGCAAACAATCACTGTGGATAAGGCTGGAGATTCAGATGCTTTTAAAAAAGGTGATGTCTTAGATTATACGCCTAACAATGAAGGCTTTACTATCAAGGCACACAGTGAATTCGGTGACATTAGTTTTACAAAAAATAAATAAAAAAGGAAATTAAAGGGGAATATAAATGACAAGAGCAGAATGGTTGGACTATTTTGAGACGGTAAACGGACGTAAGCCGAGTGTTCAGGAAATGGCGGATGCTTTGAAAGCTGGAGAGTTTGTTAATGAAGCACCAGCTAAAGCTGAAGATACAGCTACTACTGAACCTATTAAGGTTGAGGCAGAAATCGTCGAGACAAGCACTAGTCCTCTACCAACAGAAACGGCACCAGCGGTAACAACAACAGCACCTTCTATGGTTGCTTTTCCAGAAGGACAAGTAGCTATGGCAAATTTGGCTCCTAAAAAACCAATGGATCCCAAAAAGAAAAAACGCATCCTAGTCTCAGTTTTGTCAGCGGTAGTCCTCGTCTTCTTATGTATCGGTGGCTTTATGACTTACCGTTATGTGACAGGTAATATTGATGGCAAATGGTACAGTAGTTCTCTAGGTAGAGAGTATAGTTCAAGCATGTCTGAAAGTTTGACAGACTTGGATAGTAAGGAGCTTGAAAAGTACTTTACAGATACTGCTGTAACCATGAAGGTAAAAGGTAGCAATGCGAAGGTGACTGCTGGCTATACTTTTGACAAGAAAACTTACATCAAGGATTATCGTGAGAGGGTTCAGAAGTCCTTCTCAGCCTTTGGAGATTTATTTAAAGCCTTCTATGGAGATTCCTTTGAAAACTATTATAGTGAGGAAACTATAGAAAAAGAACTTGATGAAGCTCTTGAAAAAGCTGCAAAAGACAGCGGTCAAAAGTATGATTCGAAGACAGGCGAAACAACGACAACCCTTTTCAAAGGGAAGGTTAGTCGCTTGGGACATAAGATGACTGTTACTTCTGTCAACAAAGACGTTGATATTGATGGTCTCAATGTGAAAAAAGGCCAAGAGCTAAAAGTGACTAAAAAAGATAAGAAAGTAACGCTTAGTGGTGATGGCAAATCAAAAGATATTACTTTCTCAACTAAGAATGACACCAAAGATAAATTTTAAGATGACATCTGGAATAGCTATTCCGGATTTTTTCATGTCTTTGAGAGGAGAAAATAGGGTGATATCCGAATGATTTTCTCACAAGTCACAATACGTGTAGAAATATTCTGACAATTATGCTACAATAGAGCCACAGACTATCTAAAAAGAGGATTTACCATGACACTTGTATACCAATCAACACGTGACGAAAATAATAAAGTAACAGCTAGTCAAGCTATTCTTCAAGGTTTGGCAACAGATGGTGGCTTGTTCACACCGTTGTCAACGCCTGAGGTTGCTTTGGACTTTGATCAATTGAAAGACGCTTCTTATCAAGAAGTTGCTAAATTGGTCTTGTCAGCTTTCTTGGATGATTTTACTGAAGAGGAATTGGATTACTGTATCACAAATGCTTATGATGACAAGTTTGATACAGCTGCCATTGCACCAGTAGTTAAACTTAAGAACCACTACAACCTTGAACTTTTCCATGGTTCTACTATCGCTTTCAAAGACATGGCCCTTTCAATCTTGCCTTACTTGCTAACAACATCAGCTAAAAAGCAAGGTGTTGATAATAAGATTGTCATCTTGACAGCGACATCAGGTGACACTGGTAAAGCTGCCATGGCTGGTTTTGCAGATGTTCCTGGAACTGAAATCATTGTCTTTTATCCAAAAGACGGTGTTTCAAAAATCCAAGAATTGCAAATGACCACTCAAACAGGAGCTAATACGCACGTTATTGCCATTGATGGTAACTTTGATGATGCTCAAACAGATGTGAAACGTATGTTTAATGATGTTGATTTGCGTGAGAAATTGTTGGCTCATCATACGCAATTCTCATCAGCTAACTCAATGAACGTTGGTCGTTTGGTACCGCAAGTGGTTTACTATGTATATGCCTATGCACAGTTGGTTAAGGCAGGTCATATCCAAAACGGAGATAAGGTGAACTTCACAGTACCAACAGGAAACTTTGGTAATATCTTGGCGGCTTATTATGCACATCAGATTGGTGTTCCAGTTGGCAAATTAATCTGTGCTTCTAATGAAAATAACGTCCTTACAGACTTCTTCGCAACGGGTACTTATGATAAGAAACGTGACTTCAAGGTAACAACAAGCCCTTCTATGGATATCTTGGTATCTTCTAACTTGGAACGTTTGATTTTCCACCTTCTTGGTAATGATGCTACTAAGACTAAAGAGCTTATGGATGCACTTGTGACTAAGGGTGAGTATACTTTGGCTGATGCAGATAAAGATATTCTTGATTTGTTTGCAGCAGGTTTTGCAACTGAGGATGAAACAGCTGCTGAAATCAAGCGTGTCTATGATGAAGACAAGTATATCGAAGATCCTCATACAGCAGTTGCCTCAGCTGTTTACGAAGCATATGTTCAAAAGACAGATGACCACACACCAACAGTTATCGCTTCAACAGCTAGCCCATACAAATTCCCACGTGTGGCAGTTTCAGCTGTCACTGGTAAAGACAGTGGGGATGATTTCAAAGCAGTAGAAGATTTGCACCAACTTTCAGGTGTAGCTATCCCAGCGGCTGTAGATGGACTTGAACATGCAGAAGTTCGCCATAAAACAGTTGTTGCGGCAGCTGATATGCAAAAAGCAGTTGAAAGCTATCTTGGTGTATAAGAATAAAAAAATAGGAGCTGAGAAATCAGCCCTATTTTTATCAATATAGAAAAGAATATTATGACAGAAACAAAGAAAATTCTAAACATAGCCTTGCCTGCTATGGCCGAAAACCTTCTACAAATGTTGATGGGGGTTGTCGATTCTTACCTAGTGGCTCAGGTGGGTATTGTCGCTATATCGGGGGTTTCCGTAGCCAATAATATCATTACGATTTACCAAGCTATCTTTATTGCTCTAGGAGCCTCAAGTGCCAGTGTCATTGCCAGGAGTTTAGGAAAAGGTGATGTTAAAGCGACTAACCGAGACACTTGGGATGCTATTATTATTACCCTTGCTCTTAGTCTCATCCTTGGTCTACTTTCCATTTTTGGTGGTGGGGCCATTCTTAATCTTTTAGGTACTGAGCAATCTGTGACTCAGGCTGGTAGTCTCTACCTTGCTCTTGTCGGTGGAGGAGTGGTTTTCCTAGCCTTGATGACCACTTTTGGTAACATCCTACGGGCCAAGGGACGACCTCGTATTTCCATGGTCGTCAGTCTTTTGACCAATGTTCTTAATGCTATTTTATCTTCTTTAGCTATCTTTGTTGGACATTGGGGGATTGTTGGGGTCGCTACAGCTACGGTTTTCTCTCGTCTGGTTGGGACAGTGATACTCTGGCAAGCGATGAAACTAGATGTGAAGCAGCTTGAAATTACCAAACCTTTTAATAGAGAGTTGTTGGGGATTGCCCTGCCAGCAGCAGGTGAACGACTGATGATGCGTGCTGGAGATGTGGTCATCGTGGCTATTATTGTTACCTTTGGTACAGCCGTTGTCGGTGGTAACGCCATTGGTGAAAACCTCACCCAGTTTAACTATATGCCTGGTATGGGAGTCGCAACGGCTACGGTTATCTTGGTTGCCAATAGTCTGGGTCGAGGGGATAAGACGCAGATGAAGCGTATTATACGAGAGTCTTATTGGATTTCCACCTTCTTGATGGTTCTGGTTTCAGGGAGTATCTTGCTCTTTGGCCAAGGATTATCAGGTCTCTTTACAGATAATAAAGCAGCTATTGCGGCTAGTCAGGTAGTTATTCTTTATTCTTTCCTTGGGAATCCTGTAACTTCGGGGACTTTAGTTTACACAGCAGTTTGGCAAGGTCTGGGTAAGGCTAAGATGCCTTTCTATGCGACGACTATTGGGATGTGGATTATTCGAATTTTCTCAGGATACTTCCTTGGGGTGAGTCTAGGACTGGGTCTTGCCGGAGTATGGATTGCAACCGTTGTTGATAATATATGGCGTGCGATCTTCCTTTACGTGATGTACCGTCGTTATCTCGTAAAGAGAAAGTTTTAAGGATAAATACTGAGGAGATACTCTTATTCAAAGGGTATCTTCTTCTTATTTTTTACAAGTAGGCTCGAATATGGTAAAATAAGCTGATAAAAACTTTTTGAGGTAGTAATTATGACTGTAAAAATCAATACAAAAGATGGTCAAATCGAATTGTCAGATGATGTCATCGCAACAGTAGTTGGCGGTTCAGCAACAGAAATTTTTGGCGTTGTCGGTATGGCAAGTAAGAGTGCTATCCGAGATAATTTTCAAGCACTTCTTGGAAAAGAAAACTACGCAAAAGGAGTTGTCGTGAAATCTACTGATGCAGGTATCACTGTGGATGTCTACACTGTTATGAGTTACGGTGTTAAGATTAGTGAGGTTTCAAAAAATATTCAAGAACGTGTGAAATTTAATCTTGAGAATCAACTCGGTATCAAGGCTGAAACAGTAAATGTTTACGTTCAAAATATTAAAGTCGTAGGAGAAAACTAGTGTCTAAAATTACAACAAGCTTGCTTCAGGAGATGGTCCAAGCGGCAGCAACACGTCTAGGTAAGCAAGCAGAATATGTGAATTCACTCAATGTCTTCCCAGTACCAGATGGAGATACTGGAACAAACATGGGAATGACTATGGATAACGGAGCCAAAGCTGTCGCAGATCAATCAGCTTCAACAGTTGGTGAAGTTGGTCAGATTTTGTCTAAAGGTCTTTTGATGGGTGCCCGTGGTAACTCAGGTGTTATCACCTCACAATTGTTCCGTGGATTTGGTCAAAGTATCAAGGATAAAACGGAACTTGACGGCCAAGATCTAGCTCATGCCTTCCAAGCAGGTGTTGAAGTTGCTTATAAAGCTGTTATGAAACCTGTTGAAGGAACAATCCTTACAGTGTCACGTGGTGCAGCTTCAGCAGCGATTAAGAAAGCTGAATCTACAAATGATGCTGTTGAGGTTATGCGTGCAGCTCTTGACGGAGCTAAAGCTGCTTTGGCTAAGACACCAGAGATGCTTCCAGTTTTGAAAGAAGTTGGTGTGGTAGACTCAGGTGGTCAAGGTTTGGTCTTCATTTATGAAGGTTTCTTGTCAGCCCTCACAGGTGAGTATATCGCTTCAGAGGACTTCCAAGCGACACCGGCTACGATGACAGAGATGATCAACGCAGAACATCATAAGTCAGTTGCTGGTCATGTTGCAACAGAAGACATTACCTTCGGTTACTGTACGGAAATCATGATTGGTCTCAAACAAGGTCCAACTTATGTGAAAGACTTTGACTATGAAGAGTTCCAAAATTACTTGAGCAACCTTGGGGATTCTCTCCTTGTTGTTAACGATGATGAAATTGTCAAAGTTCACGTCCACACTGAGGATCCAGGTCTTGTCATGCAAGAAGGTCTTAAATATGGGGCTCTTGTCAAAGTTAAGGTTGACAACATGCGTAACCAACACGATGCACAAGTTCAAAAAGAAGAAGCTATCCAAGCTGCACCTTCTGCTCCTAAAGACTTTGCTCTTATTGCAGTTGTTGCTGGAGATGGACTTGCAGATATCTTCAAATCGCAAGGTGTTGACTATGTGATTTCAGGTGGTCAAACAATGAACCCATCAACAGAAGACATTGTTAAGGCTATTGAGCAGGTTAATGCTAAGAATGTTATCATCTTGCCAAACAATAAAAACATCTTTATGGCAGCACAATCAGCTGCTGAAGTAGTAGATGTCAATGCGGCTGTTGTTGAAACGCGTACAGTACCACAAGGCTTTACAAGTTTGCTTGCTTTTGATCCTAGCCAAAGTATCGAAGTGAATGTTGAAGCTATGACAGCTAGTCTTTCAGATGTAACAAGTGGTAGCGTGACCTTGGCGGTACGTGACACAACTATTGACGGACTTGAGATTCATGAAAATGATATCCTTGGTATGGTTGATGGTAAGATCCTTGTGTCTACACCAGATATGGACCAAGCCCTTCTTGACACTTTTGACAAGATGATTGACGAAGACAGTGAAATTGTTATGATTTATGTCGGCGAAGAAGGTAATCAAGAACAAGCTCAAGCACTTGCGGAAAAATTGGAAGAGGCTCACGAAGATATCGAAGTTGAAATCTTCCAAGGAGACCAACCAGTTTATCCATACCTCTTTAGTGTTGAATAATTTTGAAATAATCATTTAGGAAGTCTTAGAGCTTCCTTTTTGTTTTGTCAGTTTTGATACGGCTGGGACATCTTTTCGAAATTACAGAAATATTCTGAAAATTCCTTGACATTACTTTCCAAAGTGGTAACATATGTTGTAAGAAATTTTATAGATTGAAGGTAACATCATGAGAAGTGATATGATCAAAGTTGGTGTTGATAAGGCACCAGCACGCGGACTTTTGTATGCGACTGGGCAAGTTAAATCTGCCAAGGATATGCAAAAGCCCTTCATTGCTATTTGTAACTCTTATATTGATATTGTTCCAGGGCATGTTCACTTGCGTGAATTAGCAGATATTGCCAAGGAAGCCATCCGTGAGGCTGGCGGTATTCCTTTTGAGTTTAATACCATTGGTGTGGACGATGGGATTGCCATGGGGCATATTGGGATGCGTTACAGTCTTCCATCTCGTGAATTGATTGCCGATTCAGCAGAAACAGTTATTAATGCCCACTGGTTTGACGGGGTTTTCTATATTCCTAACTGTGATAAGATTACGCCAGGGATGATTTTGGCAGCCATGCGTACTAATGTGCCAGCAGTATTTTGTTCTGGTGGCCCTATGAAGGGTGGCGTTGACATGACTGGTCATCAAGCGACGCTATCAAGTTTGTTTGAAGCTGTAGGTACCTATCAGGCTGGAGATATGAGCAAGGAAGAGCTCGATTATTTGGAGAAAAATGCTTGTCCAACTTGTGGTTCATGTTCAGGAATGTTTACCGCTAACTCAATGAACTGTTTGATGGAAGTTTTGGGTCTTGCCCTTCCAGGTAACGGTACTATCCTAGCTGTCTCAGATGAACGTCGTGAATTGGTTCGTCAAGCAGCCACAAAATTGATGGATAACATCAAAAATAATGTTCGCCCACGTGATATTGTGACCAAAGAAGCTATCGATGATGCGTTTGCTCTTGATATGGCTATGGGTGGTTCAACCAATACTGTTCTCCATACCCTTGCTATTGCGCGTGAGGCTGGTATTGATTATGACCTTGAGGACATTAATGAAATTGCCAAGAAGACACCTTATCTCTCTAAAATTGCCCCTTCAAGTGTTTACACCATGCATGATGTGCATGAAGCTGGTGGTGTTCCAGCCATTATCAATCAGTTGATTAAAAAGGGAGCCATTAAGGGTGATCGTATTACAGTTACTGGTAAAACCTTGAAAGAAAATGTAGCTGGTGCTGAAATCAAAAATGAAGAAATTATCCATCCGATTGAGCATCCTATTTCACCAGTTGGTGGTTTGTCTATTCTTTACGGAAATATTGCTCAGGATGGAGCTGTTATCAAGGTTGGTGGTGTAGATCCATCTGTTAAAACTTTCCGCGGTAAAGCTATTTGTTGTGATTCACAAGATCAAGCCCTTGAGTTGATTGACAATGGAACAGTTAAGAAGGGACATGTCGTTGTCATTCGATACGAAGGTCCTCAGGGTGGTCCTGGTATGCCAGAAATGTTGGCACCAACTTCTAAGATTGTCGGACGCGGTCTTGGTAAGGATGTGGCACTGATTACGGATGGCCGTTTCTCAGGAGCTACTCGTGGTATTGCTATTGGTCACGTTTCTCCAGAAGCAGCAGAAGGTGGTAATATCGCCCTAATCGAAGATGGCGATGAAATCGTGATTGATCTTCCAAACCGTACTCTTGATCTGCTTGTCGATGATGTAACCCTTGAAGAACGTCGCAAACATTTGAAACCTTTCAAATCAAAAATTTCAAGTGGTTGGTTGCGTCGCTATACAGCCTTTGCTAAATCAGCCAATGTCGGCGGAACTTTGATGAGTGACGAAGAATTCGAAGAACGTAAAGCAGAACGTCAAGCACAAGAAAAAAACTAAGAACATTCTTTCCGAAGAGTTTGTGATATTTTTCTCTGAAACCCTTGCAAATTTGGTTAAAAATGTTATCATAGTATACAAGGTTTTGAATTTTTAGACAATTCGAAAAAAACAACTACTAAAGGAGGTCCATGTGAAGAAAATTGAACTTGAAGAAGCACGCTCTGGTGCTGATTTGATTCTTGATACACTTCTTGAACTTGGGATTTCAACTATCTTTGGATATCCTGGCGGAGCGGTTCTTCCTTTGTATGATGCTATTTACAAAAATGACAAGATTAATCATATCTTATCTCGTCATGAGCAAGGAAGTCTGCACGAAGCTGAAGGTTATGCCAAATCAACTGGTAAACTCGGTGTTGCTCTTGTAACGAGTGGTCCTGGTGCCACTAATGCTATTACAGGGATTGCAGATGCTATGAGTGATAGCGTACCTCTCCTAGTCTTTACTGGTCAGGTAGCAACATCAGGTATTGGTAAGGATGCCTTCCAAGAGGCTGACATTGTCGGAATTACCATGCCGATTACAAAATACAATTATCAGATTCGCGATACAGCTGATATTCCTCGTATTATTAGGGAAGCGGTTCATATTGCAACAACTGGTCGTCCTGGTCCGGTTGTTATCGACCTCCCTAAAGATGTCGTAGCTAAGGAAACAGCCTTCATCAACGATCCTGAAATTAATCTTCCAAGTTACCAACCGACGCTAAGACCAAACGAAATGCAAATCAAGAAAATCTTGAAGCAGTTGGGGAAAGCTAAGAAACCGGTTATTGTAGCTGGAGGTGGGGTGTCTTATTCTGAATCTGCTAAGGAGCTAGTTGCTTTTGCAGAACGCTACCAAATCCCAGTTGTCACAAGTCTTCTAGGACAAGGGACAATTGCTACTAGTCATCCCCTTTTCTTGGGTATGGGTGGTATGCACGGTTCATATGCGGCTAACATTGCTATGACGGATGCTGACTTTATGATTGCTATTGGTTGTCGTTTTGATGACCGTTTGACAGGTAATCCTAAAACATTTGCTAAGAATGCTAAGGTTGTCCATATTGATATAGATCCAGCTGAGATTGGTAAAATTATTGCAGTGGACCTTCCAGTTGTTGGTGATGCCAAGCAAGCTCTTGAAATGCTCTTAGCAGAACCAGTGGTTCAGAATAACACTGAAAAATGGATTGAAAAAGTCACAAAAGACAAAGAGCGTGTACGTTCTTACGATAAGAAAGAACGTATGGTACAGCCTCAGGCAGTTATCGAGCGTATCGGTGAATTGACTAAGGGTGATGCTGTTGTTGTTACTGACGTTGGTCAACATCAAATGTGGACAGCTCAGTATTATCCATACCAAAATGAGCGTCAACTGGTGACCTCAGGTGGTCTTGGAACAATGGGATTTGGTGTCCCAGCAGCAATTGGTGCCAAAATTGCTAATCCTGATAAAGAAGTTATCCTCTTTGTTGGTGATGGTGGTTTCCAAATGACGAACCAAGAATTGGCTATCTTAAATATTTACAAGGTGCCAATCAAGGTTGTTATGTTGAACAACCACTCACTTGGTATGGTACGTCAATGGCAAGAGTCCTTCTACGAAGGGCGTACATCAGAGTCAGTCTTTGATACCCTCCCAGATTTCCAATTGATGGCTCAAGCTTACGGCATTAAGTCCTACAAGTTTGATAATCCAGAGACAATTGATCAGGATTTGGAAGTTATCAAGGAAGACGTACCAATGTTCATCGAGGTGGATATCTCTCGTAAAGAGCATGTCTTGCCAATCGTTCCGGCTGGTAAGAGTAATCACGAAATGTTGGGGGTGAAGTTCAATGCGTAGAATGTTAACAGCTAAACTTCAGAACCGTTCGGGTGTCCTTAACCGCTTCACAGGTGTTCTTTCACGACGTCAAGTTAATATTGAAAGTATCTCTGTAGGGGCTTCTGAGGATCCTAACGTTTCACGTATTACGATTATTATTGATGTGAATTCTCAAAATGAAGTGGAACAAATCATCAAACAGCTTAATCGTCAGATTGATGTGATTCGTATCCGTGATATCACGGATCAGCCACACTTGGAACGTGAAGTTATCCTAGTTAAGGTGTCAGCACCAACCTCTAAGCGTGCTGAAATCTTGGCGATTATTCAACCTTTCCGTGCATCGGTGGTTGATGTGGCACCAAGCTCTATCACTATCCAGATGACTGGTGATGCTGAAAAGAGCGAGGCGCTTCTACGAGTTATTCGTCCTTACGGAATAAAGAATATCGCTCGTACGGGTGCTACTGGATTTACCCGTGATTAAAAAATCCAACCTAAATTTGTTAACCCAGCCTTAAAAAGGCAATAAAATATTTTTTTAGAAAAGAGACATATTACTATGGCAGTTCAAATGGAATATGAAAAAGACGTAAAAGTAGCAGCACTTGACGGTAAAAAAATCGCCGTTATCGGTTATGGTTCACAAGGTCATGCGCATGCACAAAACTTGCGTGATTCAGGTCACGATGTGATCATCGGTGTTCGTCCAGGTAAATCATTTGATAAAGCTAAAGAAGATGGTTTTGATACTTACACAGTAGCAGAAGCAACTAAATTGGCTGATATCATTATGGTTTTGGCACCAGATGAAATTCAAAAAGATATCTATAAAGATGAAATTGAGCCAAACTTGAGTGCAGGCAAAGCTCTTGGTTTTGCACACGGATTTAACATCCACTTCGAATTCATCAAGGTTCCTAAAGATGTTGATGTCTTTATGGTTGCTCCTAAAGGACCAGGTCACTTGGTACGCCGTACATATACAGAAGGCTTTGGTGTTCCTGCACTTTACGCAGTATACCAAGATGCTACAGGTAATGCTAAAGATATCGCTATGGACTGGGCTAAGGGTATTGGTTCTGCACGTGTTGGATTACTTGTAACAACATTTAAAGAAGAAACTGAAGAAGATTTGTTTGGTGAACAAGCGGTTCTTATGGGTGGGTTGACACACCTTATTGAAGCTGGTTTTGAAGTCTTGACTGAAGCAGGCTATGCACCACAATTAGCTTACTTTGAAGTGCTTCACGAAATGAAATTGATTGTTGACTTGATCTACGAAGGTGGATTCAAGAAAATGCGTCAATCATGTTCAAATACTGCAGAATTTGGTGACTTTGTAACTGGTCCACGTGTCATCGGTCCAGAAGTCAAAGAAAACATGAAAGCTGCCCTTGCTGATATCCAATCAGGTAAATTTGCACGTGAATTCGTTGAAGACCATGATGCTGGCTTCCCACGTTTGAAAGCTTACCGTAAAGAAGCTGAAGAGCTTGAAATTGAAAAGATTGGTGCTGAATTGCGTAAAGCAATGCCATTCGTTGGTCAAAACGACGATGACGCATTCAAAATCTATAACTAATGTGATAGTCTCAAAAACCAGTCTAGTACTGGTTTTTTGTGTTCTGAAGAGAGTAGTTGGGAATCCGACTGCTCTTTTTGGGTAAAAAAAACTCACTCCATTAAGGAGTGAGAATAGCTATAAATTAGTAAGTCAAGACAAAGTTTTTCTTCTTACCACGACGGATAACAGTAATTTCATTATCAATTTTATCTGCATCTGAGAGGGTGTAATTCAAGTCTTGTACACGTTCACCATTGATGTAGATAGCACCGTTTTGGACATCTTCACGTGCTTGGCGTTTAGAAGGTGAAATCTTAGCATTGACGAGAAGTTCAACGATGTTCAGATTTTCATCTGCTGAGATCTCATAAGTTGGGACACCGTTAAGGGCAACTTTAAGGTCACGTGCTGAGAGAGCTTTAAGGTTACCAGCGAAGAGTTGTTCAGTGATGTGAACAGCTTGTTCGTAGGCTTCTTTACCGTGAACCAAAGTAACAACTTCGCGAGCCAAAACCTTTTGTGCTAAACGTTGGTGACGAGCTTGGTCAAATTCTTTACCGATTTCTTCGATTTCTTCAAGTGACAAGAAAGTGAAAATCTTCAAGAAGCGAACAGCATCATCATCCATAACGTTGAGCCAGAATTGGTACATTTCGTAAGGTGTTGTTTTAGTAGCATCAAGCCAGACAGCGTTACCTTCAGATTTACCGAATTTTTTACCAGTTGAATCTGTGATAAGTGGCACTGTAATGACGTGTCCAGATTTATCTGCTTTACGACGCAAGAGCTCAGTACCTGCTGTCATATTACCCCATTGGTCAGAACCACCAATTTGGAGGGTTACGCCGTACTTATCGTTGAGTTCATAGAAATCGTAACCTTGCATGATTTGGTAGGCAAACTCAGTGTAAGAGATACCTGTTTCAATACGTTTCTTAACAGATTCCTTACTCATCATGTAGTTAACTGTGAAGTATTTACCCACGTCACGCAAGAAATCGATGAAGCTGACTGAACCAAACCAATCATAGTTGTTAACCATAACGGCTTTGTTGTCACCATTTTCAAAATCAAGGAAACGAGAGAGCTGACCTTGGATTTTTTCAACCCAACCTTCAACGGTTTCTTTGGTTTGGAGGCTACGTTCAGCATCTTTAAATGATGGGTCACCAATCAAACCTGTTGCACCACCAACGAGGGCGTAAGGTTTGTGTCCAGCCAATTGAAGTCGGCGACTTGTAAGGATAGCTACAAGGTGTCCAAGGTGGAGACTGTCTGCTGTTGGGTCATAACCAGTGTAGTATGAGACTGGTCCCTCTTCAAAGGCTTTTACAAGGGCTTCTTCATCTGTGGTTTGAAAAATCAAGCCACGTGCTTTTAGTTCTTCAAAAATTGTCATGATATTCTCCAATAAAGTATATTCTGCACCATTATACCAAAAGAAAGTAGGCCTATGCAAGCTTTGTCAAAGTTTGTTATAATAGGCTTTGAGGTATTTCTATGAATTTTGAAAAAATAATAAATTATTTTAGACGATTAGGGCAGGCTATTCGCACAAAGTTTGCTGGTTCTAGGTCTAAAAGAGGGGATAAATCTTTTAATGAAAGGAAAGCTACAACTGATTCTAAGTGGAATCGTAAGCAAGTTAGAAAGTCGCCTGAGGACCGGATGACACTCTTAGACATGGGTGATGTTTTCTTAAAAACCTTAAAGCTTTTGTCTGATTTCTTTTATGTGGTTATTATCGTCCTTACCTTGTTCGGTGCAGGAATTGGTTTGGGTTATTTGGGGAGTCAAATTGAGTCTGTTCCGTCGATTAAGGACAAAACCTTGTTGAATCAGATTAGTGAGGTTAGTTTGGTATCTTCGATGAGCTATTCCGATTCCAAGAAGATTGCGGATATTGACACTGACTTGCTGAGAACACCTATTGAGAGTGATGCGATTTCTAACAATGTCAAGAATGCCATCATTGCGACTGAGGATGAAAATTTTAAGAAGCATAAGGGTGTTGTGCCAAAGGCAGTATTTAGGGCTTTGGTGTCATCAGTTTTGGGAGTTGGCTCTTCAAGTGGAGGTTCGACGCTAACACAGCAGTTAATAAAGCAACAGGTAACAGGGGATGCGCCAACCTTTAAACGTAAGGCGGCAGAGATTATCTATGCCTTACAATTGGAGCGTCGTGTTTCTAAAAATGAAATTTTAACCGATTATCTGAATGTTTCTCCTTTTGGACGTAATAACAAGGGGAAAAATATTGCTGGTATTGAGGAGGCTGCTCAAGGTATCTTTGGGGTATCTGCGGCAGATTTGACAGTTCCTCAGGCAGCCTATCTGGCAGGTTTGCCACAGAGCCCGATTGTCTACTCCCCTTATACAGCTGATGGACAATTAAAAAACGCAGAGGATCTTTCTTATGGCTTGGCACGTCAACAAGATGTACTCTACAATCTTTATCGCGGTGGCTATCTAGATAAGTCGCAGTACGAAAGCTATAAGAATTATGATATCACTAAAGATTTCAAGGCTGGTGAGAAGTCTGATGCCGTAAGTCATGACTATTTGTACTATTCTGTCATGTCTGAGGCTCAGGGTGTCATGTATGATTACCTCGTTAAACATGACAAGGTATCGAGTCAAGAGTTGAAAAATGATAAGACAAAGGAAAGCTATCGTGAGAGGGCTCTTCAAGAGCTCCAAACCGGTGGCTACAGCGTTAAGACAACTATTGACAATGCAGTTTATAATGCGATGCAAGATGCTGCGAGTCAATATGGTGGCCTCCTTGACCAAGGAGGTAATAGTGGAGTTGAAGTCGGAAATGTGCTCATGGATAATGCGACCGGAGCAATTCTAGGATTTGTTGGTGGTCGTAGTTACGAAAATAACCAAAATAACCATGCCTTTGATACGGCACGCTCCCCAGGTTCCTCTATTAAGCCTATTATCGCTTATGGAATTGCTATTGATCAAGGTTTGATGGGTAGCTCAAGTATCCTTTCTAACTACCCAACTAATTTTACGGGTGGAACGCCTATTCTCCATGATGGTGATAAGGGTACAGCTATGATGAACCTACAAGAGGCACTCAATACCTCATGGAACATTCCAGCCTTTTGGACTTATCAAATGCTTCAACGTCATGATGTTGATGTTGAGGGTTACATGACCAAGATGGGTTATAAGATTGCTAACTACAATATCGAAAGTTTACCTCTTGGCGGGGGAATTGAAACTACGGTTGCCCAGCAAGTAAATGCCTATCAAATGCTTTCCAATGGTGGCGTCTATGAGAAGGGCCATATGATTGATAGTATTACTGACCGGACTGGCGAAGTTATCTATCAGCATAAATCTGAAGGAGTTCAAGTTTTTTCAAGGGCTACGGCTAGTATCATGGATAACTTACTCAAAGAAGTGGTAGTTAAAGGAGCAACAACTCAATTTCATTCTGAATTGAAAAATGTCAATGGTGCAGCAGCCTCAGCGGACTGGATGGGTAAAACAGGAACGACAGATAACTTTGCGGATGCTTGGCTGATTGTGTCAACGCCTGGTATTACTCTTGGTGGTTGGGCCGGATATGATAATAATACACCAACCAATTCTAAAACGGGTTACATATATAATTCCCAATATATGGCTCGTTTGACTTCCGCTATCTATAATGCTAATCCAGGTATTTTTAAAACGGGAGATAAGTTTAATATCGATTCAAGTGCCATTAAGGCAAGTGTGCTTAAATCAACAGGTCTTAAACCAGCAACAGTGTCTGTCAATGGTCGTAATGTTTCTGTAAGTGGTGAAATGGTTGATACTTACTGGGCTAAAAATGGACCTGGAGATACGACTTACAAGTTTGCTATTGGTGGAACCGACAGTGACTATCAAAAAGCCTGGTCTAGCATTCTTGGAGGGCATTAGGAATTGCCAAGAAAACTTGCAAAAAAGTAAAAAATTAGGTATAATGTAGACAACTATTTGTCGTCTTACTTGGTTGAAATATTGTCCAATCAAGAGATACAGCAGTTAAATCAACGTTTTTTCGGTCAGATTTAGCTGCTATTTTTGTGCTTATTTTTAGGATTTCCAAGTGTTGTAACGCATATTTAAAGGTTCTAAAAATTCACAGATTAAGTTATCGCTTATCATTAATCAGTTAAGTGGATCTTAGTGTTTAATCACTTGTCAATGGGACAAGCAACTGAAAAAGGCAGAAGACAAATATTTAAAGTGCACGACTTGCAAAGCAGGTCTCGAATGTAGAAAAGGAGTAGAAGACTTGGCAGGACATGACGTTCAATACGGGAAACATCGTACCCGTCGTAGTTTTTCAAGAATCAAAGAAGTTCTTGATTTACCAAACTTGATTGAAATCCAAACGGATTCATTCAAAGAATTCTTGGATACTGGTCTTAAAGAGGTTTTTGAGGATGTACTTCCTATCTCAAACTTCACAGACACTATGGAATTGGAATTCGTTGGTTACGAATTGAAAGAGCCTAAGTATACACTTGAAGAAGCTCGTATCCACGATGCATCATACTCAGCACCTATCTTTGTGACTTTCCGTCTTATTAACAAAGAAACTGGTGAAATCAAAACTCAGGAAGTCTTCTTCGGAGATTTCCCTATTATGACTGAGATGGGTACTTTCATCATCAATGGTGGTGAACGTATTATTGTTTCTCAGATGGTGCGCTCACCTGGTGTTTACTTTAACGATAAGGTTGATAAAAACGGCAAAGTGGGTTATGGATCAACAGTTATCCCTAACCGTGGGGCATGGCTTGAGCTCGAAACAGATTCAAAAGACATCGCCTACACTCGTATCGACCGTACACGTAAGATTCCATTCACAACGCTTGTGCGTGCGCTTGGATTCTCAGGTGATGACGAAATTGTTGATATCTTTGGTGATAGCGAGTTGGTTCGTAACACCATTGAAAAAGATATCCACAAAAACCCAGCAGATTCACGTACTGATGAAGCACTTAAAGAAATTTATGAACGTCTTCGTCCAGGTGAACCAAAAACTGCCGACAGCTCACGTAGCTTGCTTGTAGCTCGTTTCTTTGATCCACGTCGTTATGACTTGGCTGCTGTTGGTCGTTACAAAGTCAACAAAAAACTTAACATCAAGACACGTCTTTTGGGACAAACAATTGCTGAAAACTTGGTAGATCCTGAAACAGGTGAAATCCTTGTTGAAGCTGGTACTGAAATGACACGTGATGTGATTGATTCAATCGCAGAATACTTGGATGGTGATTTGAACAAATTTGTATACACACCAAACGATTATGCGGTGGTTACAGAACCTGTTGTTCTTCAAAAATTCAAGGTTGTTGCACCAAATGATCCAGATCGTGTGGTTACAATTGTTGGTAATGCCAACCCAGATGACAAAGTTCGTGCTTTGACAACAGCGGATATCTTAGCTGAAATGAGCTACTTCCTCAACCTTGCTGAAGGTATCGGTAAAGTAGACGATATCGACCACCTTGGTAACCGTCGTATCCGTGCCGTTGGTGAATTGCTTGCTAACCAATTCCGTATTGGTTTGGCTCGTATGGAACGTAACGTACGTGAGCGTATGTCAGTTCAAGATAACGAAGTCTTGACACCACAACAAATCATCAATATTCGCCCTGTAACTGCAGCTGTTAAAGAATTCTTTGGTTCTTCACAGTTGTCACAGTTCATGGACCAACACAACCCATTGTCAGAGTTGTCACACAAACGTCGTTTGTCAGCCTTGGGACCTGGTGGTTTGACACGTGACCGTGCCGGATATGAAGTTCGTGACGTGCACTATACGCACTACGGTCGTATGTGTCCAATTGAAACACCTGAAGGACCTAACATCGGTTTGATCAATAACTTGTCTTCGTACGGACACCTTAACAAGTATGGTTTCATTCAAACACCATATCGTAAGGTTGACCGTGCAACTGGTAAAGTAACCAACGAAGTAGTTTGGTTGACTGCCGACGAAGAAGATGAGTACACAGTTGCTCAGGCTAACTCTAAATTGAACGAAGATGGAACATTTGCAGAAGAAATCGTTATGGGTCGTCATCAAGGTAATAACCAAGAGTACCCATCACACCTTGTAGATTTCGTGGATGTTTCTCCTAAACAGGTAGTTGCCGTTGCGACAGCATGTATTCCTTTCTTGGAAAACGATGACTCTAACCGTGCCCTCATGGGTGCCAACATGCAACGTCAGGCTGTGCCTTTGATTGATCCTAAAGCACCTTATGTTGGTACTGGTATGGAATATCAAGCTGCCCACGATTCAGGAGCTGCAGTTATTGCTCAACACGACGGTAAAGTTGTCTACTCTGATGCTGATAAAGTTGAAGTTCGTCGTGAAGATGGTTCTCTTGATGTTTATACTATTCAAAAATTCCGTCGTTCAAACTCAGGTACTGCCTATAACCAACGTACTTTGGTTAAGGTTGGCGATATTGTTGAAAAAGGTGATTTTATCGCTGACGGTCCATCTATGGAAGGTGGAGAAATGGCCCTCGGTCAAAACCCTATTGTCGCATACATGACATGGGAAGGTTACAACTTCGAGGATGCCGTTATCATGAGTGAGCGTCTTGTGAAAGATGACGTTTATACATCTGTTCACTTGGAAGAATTCGAATCAGAAACACGTGATACAAAGCTTGGGCCTGAAGAAATCACACGTGAATTGCCAAACGTTGGTGAAGAAGCCCTCAAAGACCTTGACGAAATGGGTATTATCCGTATCGGTGCTGAGGTTAAAGAAGGTGACATTCTTGTTGGTAAGGTAACACCTAAGGGTGAAAAAGACCTTTCTGCTGAAGAACGTCTTCTCCACGCTATCTTTGGTGATAAATCTCGTGAAGTACGTGATACATCACTCCGTGTACCTCACGGTGGTGATGGTGTCGTTCGTGATGTTAAAATCTTCACACGTGCAAACGGTGATGAATTGCAATCAGGTGTTAACATGCTTGTTCGTGTTTACATCGCTCAAAAACGTAAGATCAAGGTCGGAGATAAGATGGCCGGTCGTCACGGTAACAAAGGGGTTGTTTCTCGTATTGTTCCTGTTGAAGACATGCCTTACCTTCCAGACGGTACACCAGTTGATATCATGTTGAACCCTCTTGGGGTGCCATCACGTATGAACATCGGTCAGGTTATGGAACTTCACCTTGGTATGGCTGCTCGTAACTTGGGTATCCACATCGCAACACCAGTCTTTGACGGGGCAAGCTCAGAAGACCTCTGGGATACTGTTCGTGAAGCAGGTATGGATAGTGATGCTAAGACAATCCTTTACGATGGACGTACAGGTGAACCATTTGATAACCGTGTGTCAGTTGGTGTCATGTACATGATCAAACTTCACCACATGGTTGATGATAAACTTCACGCTCGTTCAGTAGGTCCTTACTCACTTGTTACCCAACAACCTCTTGGTGGTAAAGCACAATTTGGTGGACAACGTTTCGGTGAGATGGAGGTTTGGGCCCTTGAAGCTTATGGTGCATCAAATATCCTTCAAGAAATCTTGACTTACAAGTCAGATGACGTTAACGGACGTTTGAAAGCCTATGAAGCTATCACTAAAGGTAAACCAATTCCAAAACCAGGCGTTCCAGAATCATTCCGAGTACTTGTTAAAGAATTGCAATCACTTGGTCTTGATATGCGTGTCCTTGATGAGGATGACTACGAAGTTGAATTGCGTGATCTTGATGAAGGTGAAGATGACGATGTCATGCACGTCGATGATCTTGAAAAAGCACGTGTACAACAAGCCAAAGAAGCTGCTGAATTAGAAAAAGCTAAAGAAGAAGCTTCAGATAAAACAGAATAAATAAGCTTTAGAGAGGGAGTTCACTCTCTCTGCTAAGGTAGCTGATAAAGGTGAGAATAGCGCTGCTATTGTCAATAGAACAAAAGAAAGGTAATACTAGTGGTTGACGTAAATCGATTTAAAAGTATGCAAATCACACTAGCTTCACCAACTAAGGTCCGTTCATGGTCTTATGGTGAAGTTAAGAAACCTGAAACAATCAACTACCGTACGCTCAAACCAGAACGCGAAGGTCTCTTCGACGAAGTAATCTTTGGTCCTACTAAAGACTGGGAATGTGCGTGTGGGAAATACAAACGTATCCGTTATAAAGGTATCGTTTGTGACCGCTGTGGTGTTGAAGTAACACGTGCTAAGGTTCGTCGTGAACGTATGGGTCACATCGAGTTGAAAGCACCAGTATCACACATCTGGTACTTCAAGGGAATCCCTTCTCGTATGGGATTGACTTTGGACATGAGTCCTCGTGCGCTTGAAGAAGTTATCTACTTCGCAGCTTACGTGGTTATCGATCCAAAGGAAACACCACTTGAACCAAAATCTCTCTTGACAGAACGTGAATATCGTGAAAAATTGCAAGAGTATGGACATGGTTCATTTGTCGCTAAAATGGGTGCAGAAGCTATCCAAGACCTCTTGAAACAAGTGGATTTGGAAGCTGAAATTGCTGAACTCAAAGAAGAGTTGAAGACAGCAACTGGTCAAAAACGTGTTAAAGCTGTTCGTCGTTTGGACGTTCTTGATGCCTTCTATAAGTCTGGTAACAAACCAGAATGGATGGTTCTTAACATCTTGCCAGTATTGCCACCAGACCTTCGTCCAATGGTTCAATTGGATGGTGGACGTTTTGCGGCATCAGACTTGAACGATCTTTATCGTCGTGTTATCAACCGTAACAACCGTTTGGCTCGTTTGCTTGAATTGAATGCTCCAGGTATCATCGTGCAAAACGAAAAACGTATGTTGCAAGAAGCGGTAGATGCCCTTATCGATAATGGACGTCGTGGTCGTCCAATCACTGGACCAGGTAGTCGTCCACTTAAATCTTTGAGCCACATGCTTAAAGGTAAACAAGGTCGTTTCCGTCAAAACTTGCTTGGTAAACGTGTTGACTTCTCTGGACGTTCCGTTATCGCCGTTGGTCCAACACTTAAAATGTACCAATGTGGTGTGCCACGTTTGATGGCCATCGAACTTTTCAAACCATTTGTGATGCGTGAAATCGTTGCGCGTGAATACGCAGGTAACGTGAAAGCCGCTAAACGTATGGTTGAACGTGGTGATGAACGTATTTGGGATATTCTTGAAGATGTTATCAAGGAACACCCAGTACTTCTTAACCGCGCACCTACCCTCCACCGTTTGGGTATCCAGGCCTTTGAACCAGTATTGATTGATGGTAAGGCCCTTCGTCTTCACCCATTGGTATGTGAGGCCTACAATGCCGACTTTGACGGTGACCAAATGGCCATCCACGTTCCATTGTCTGAAGAAGCTCAAGCTGAAGCACGTTTGCTCCTTCTTGCGGCTGAACACATCCTTAACCCTAAAGACGGTAAACCGGTCGTAACGCCATCTCAGGATATGGTTCTTGGTAACTACTACTTGACTATGGAAGAAGAAGGCCGTGAGGGTGAAGGTATGGTCTTCAAGGATATTGATGAGGCAGTTATGGCTTATCGTAATGGTTATGTTCACTTGCATAGCCGTGTCGGTATCGCAGTAGATAGCATGCCTGATAAACCTTGGAAAGAAAACCAACTTCATAAGATTTTGGTTACAACTGTTGGTAAGATTCTCTTTAACTCAATCATCCCAGCAGAAATTCCATATCTTCAAGAAACAACAAATGAGAACTTGACAGATAGTACACCAGATAAGTACTTCCTTGAACCAGGTCAAGATATCCAAACAGTTATTGATAGTTTGGAAATTAATGCACCATTCAAGAAGAAAAATCTTGGTAACATCATCGCTGAAACCTTCAAACGTCTTCGTACGACTGAAACATCAGCCTTCCTTGACCGTTTGAAAGACCTTGGTTACTACCACTCAACACTTGCTGGTTTGACAGTGGGTATCGCCGATATCCCAGTTATCGATAACAAACAAGAAATTATCGATGCTGCTCACCACCGTGTTGAAGAAATTAACAAGGCCTTCCGTCGTGGTTTGATGACAGATGATGACCGTTATGTTGCTGTTACAACAACATGGCGTGAAGCGAAAGAAGCCCTTGAAAAACGTCTGATTGAAACACAAGATCCTAAGAACCCAATCGTTATGATGATGGACTCAGGAGCCCGTGGTAACATCTCTAACTTCTCTCAACTTGCCGGTATGCGTGGTTTGATGGCCGCTCCTAACGGACGTATCATGGAATTGCCTATCCTTTCAAACTTCCGTGAAGGTTTGAGCGTTTTGGAAATGTTCTTCTCTACTCACGGTGCGCGTAAAGGTATGACCGATACGGCCCTTAAGACAGCCGACTCAGGTTACCTTACTCGTCGTTTGGTTGACGTTGCCCAAGATGTTATTATTCGTGAGGATGACTGTGGAACAGACCGTGGTCTTCTCATCCGTGCGATTACTGATGGTAAAGAGGTTACGGAAACACTTGAAGAACGTCTTCAAGGTCGTTACACTAAGAAATCAGTTAAGAATCCTACAACAGGTGAAGTAATCGTAGGTCCAGATACTTTGATTACTGAAGACATGGCTGCTGCTATTGTCAATGCTGGTGTTGAAGAAGTAACTATCCGTTCAGTCTTTACATGTAACACACGTCACGGTGTCTGCCGTCACTGTTACGGTATCAACTTGGCAACAGGTGATGCGGTTGAAGTTGGTGAAGCAGTTGGTACTATCGCCGCTCAATCTATCGGGGAACCTGGTACACAGCTTACTATGCGTACCTTCCACACCGGTGGGGTAGCCTCAAATACCGATATCACACAGGGTCTTCCACGTATCCAGGAAATCTTTGAAGCACGTAATCCTAAAGGGGAAGCGGTTATCACTGAAGTTAAGGGTACTGTTATTGAAATCGAAGAAGATGCTGCAACACGTACTAAGAAAGTCTTCGTTCAAGGTAAGACTGGAATGGGTGAATACGTTGTTCCATTTACAGCTCGTATGAAAGTTGAAGTGGGTGACGAAGTACACCGTGGTGCGGCCTTGACAGAAGGTTCAATCCAACCTAAACGTCTCCTTGAAGTACGTGATACCTTGTCAGTTGAAACTTATCTTCTTGCAGAAGTACAAAAAGTTTACCGTAGCCAAGGGGTAGAAATCGGTGACAAACACGTCGAAGTAATGGTTCGTCAAATGCTTCGTAAAGTACGTGTTATGGATCCAGGTGATACAGATCTCCTTCCGGGTACACTTATGGACATTTCTGACTTCACAGATGCTAACAAGGATATTGTTATCTCTGGTGGTGTTCCTGCAACATCTCGTCCAGTCCTTCTTGGTATTACGAAAGCCTCACTTGAAACAAATTCATTCTTGTCAGCGGCTTCCTTCCAAGAAACAACACGTGTCCTTACAGATGCAGCTATCCGTGGTAAGAAAGACCATCTCCTTGGTCTTAAAGAAAATGTTATCATTGGTAAGACTATCCCTGCTGGTACAGGTATGGCTCGTTACCGTAACATTGAACCACTTTCAGTTAACGAAGTTGAAGTTATTGAAAACATTGCTGTTGATGAAGCAATTGTGGAATCATCTGAAGACTAAAACGAAAGCAAAAGAACTCACAATGAATTGTGGGTTCTTTTCGTATTTATATGACTAGAATTTCTTCTATTTTTGATAAATATAAAATATAAGACCATTTTTTTTATCTTTTCCAGAAAATTTTGTATAATAAGAACACCAAAGATGAAGTGAGAAAGAAAAATGTACCAAGTAGTTGAAATGAAAGGGGATTTGGAACCGTGGTGGTTCCTAGAAGGCTGGCAAGAGGATATCATCAGTACTAAGGAATTTGAAAATTTTTACGATGCCCTCAAGTACTATAAAAAACTTTGGTTTGCGATGGAAGAAACCTTGCCAAGTTATATCAGCCGTAGTAGTGTCATGACTGCTTTTTGGGATCAAGAGGATAAGCACTGGTGTGAGGAGTGTGATGAATACCTGCAGGTCTATCAATCAATTGCTCTTTTGGATGATTGGCAGGAAATTCCTAAGGAAAAATACCGTCCGGGATATGAAAAGCGAAATGACCTTCCAAATCATGCCCACTGTAAAATTAAACGTTAAATAAAGCAGAAGCTCGAAATTTTCGAGCTTTTTTTCATTTTCTTAAACTTTTTACGAATAGGTCTATGAGGAGGTCCTTATGGTAACAGAATTTGCTAAGGAAATGATCAAAAATGCTGATAGTTGTGGGGCTCAAGACATCTACGTCATTCCACGTCAGGATAATTACGAGCTCTATATGCGAGTTGGCCAGGAGAGGAGATTAATTGATGTATATCGGCCTGATTTCATGGCTAGTCTTATTGGTCACTTTAAATTTGTGGCGGGAATGATGGTGGGTGAGAAGCGTAGGAGTCAACTAGGTTCCTGTGACTATGATTGTGGTGATGGTCAAAGGCTTTCTCTGCGTTTGTCTACCGTTGGGGATTATCGTGGCTTAGAAAGTTTAGTTATTCGTGTTCTACATTCTGAACGTCGAGAATTAGTGTACTGGAATCAAGGAATCCAGCCTATTATGGATGCTTTGGATTATCGTGGCTTATATCTCTTTGCAGGTCCCGTTGGTTCTGGAAAGACTACGCTTATGCATGAGTTGGTTCAGGAGCGATTTAAGGGGCAGCAGGTGATTTCGATTGAGGATCCTGTGGAAATTAAACAGGATAATGTTTTGCAACTACAGGTGAATCAAGCAATTGACATGACCTATGATAATTTGATTAAGCTATCACTGCGTCACCGCCCGGATGTTTTGATTATTGGAGAAATTCGAGATAAGGAGACTGCTCGAGCGGTTATTAGAGCTAGTCTAACGGGAGTGACTGTTCTTTCAACTATTCACGCAAAGAGTGTGTCAGGTGTTTATGAGCGTCTTCTGGACCTTGGTGTAGATAAGTCCGAGTTGGATAATGCCCTTCAAGGGATTGCCTACATGCGTCTGATTAAGGGAGGAGGTGTGATTGATTTTGCCAGTGAAAATTTCCAAAGCCATTCGTCAACCAGCTGGAACCAGCAGTTGGAAGGCTTGGTTGAACAAGGATATCTCACTGAAGGGGATATCCAAGGGGAAAAAATTAAAGATTAATCAGCAACTCAAGGTTATCCAGCTTTTCAAACAACTTTTAAAGGCAGGGTTTACCTTGACTGAAATCGTAGCCTTTTTGGAGCGAAGTCACCTGTTGAAAGAATCGTCCTTGTCTCTTATGAAAGCGAGTTTAATGCGAGGCGATAGGTTGGACCAGATGTTTGCGGCAGTGGGCTTTTCGGACAATATTGTTACTCAGATTGCCCTTGCTGATAAGCACGGTAATCTTCTAGGGAGTTTAACCAAGATTGAAACCTATATGCTTCGTATGACCAAGGTGCGTAAGAAACTCATGGAGGTAGCGACCTACCCTATTTTACTTCTGGGTTTCCTGATTCTGATTATGCTAGGACTTAAAAATTATCTTTTACCTCAACTGTTAGAGGGGGATGGTAAGGATAATTGGGCTGTACAGTTGGTTCAAATCTTTCCCCAGCTCTTCTTTGTGACTTTGTGCGGACTCCTTGTATTAAGCTTAATTCTATATCTATGGGTGAAACGCCAGCCAGCCCTTGTCTTTTATCGACGAATGGCAAAAATCCCTTTTATAGGCCAAACTGTCAGGTTATATACGACCGCCTATTATGCTAGGGAATGGGGAAATCTCTTAGGGCAAGGTATTGACTTGCTAGACTTAGTTGCTCTGATGAAAGAGCAAAAATCAAAGCTCTTTCGTGAGCTGGGGGCTGATTTAGAAGAAGCCTTGATGCTAGGACAGAGTTTTCCTGACCGTATTGCTAGTCATCCTTTCTTCACTAAGGAGCTATCCTTGATTATTGCTTATGGAGAGGCTAATGCTAGGTTGGGCTATGAGTTAGAAGTCTATGCTGAAGAGGTTTGGCAGGCTTTCTTTAACCGTCTTAATAAGGCAACAACCTTTGTGCAACCCCTCATTTTTGTTATTGTTGCTGTCGTGATTGTAATGATCTATGCAGCCATGCTATTACCAATGTATCAAAATATGGAAGGAATGATGTCATGAAAATGATGTTGAAAAAATTGAATGCCGTTAAATTACGTGCTTTTACGTTGATTGAAATGCTGGTCGTGCTTCTCATTATCAGTATTCTCCTTTTGCTCTTTGTACCTAACTTGAGCAAGCAGAAGGATTCTGTTAAAGAGACTGGAAATGCGGCTGTGGTCAAGGTCGTGGATTCTCAAGCAGAACTTTATGAAATGAAGAATAATAAGACAGCTAGCTTAGCTGCTCTTGTTTCAGAAGGTCAAATCACGCAAAAACAGGCAGATTCATACAATGATTATTATGCGAAACATGGTGGCGAAAGCCGCTCAGTGGCCAATTAGAGCCTTTACCTTGTTGGAGAGTCTGGTGACTCTAGCAGTGGTTGCCTTTCTCACTCTAAGTTTGTCAGGCTCAGTCACTGGTATTTTTCAACAGGTTGAAACGAACCTTTTTTATCTGCGCTTTGAGTACCTATACCGAGATAGTCAGCGCTTGGCAGCGGCGGAAGGGTCCAATGTGGAATTGCAGTTGTCCAAGGATAAAATCAGTAACGGAAAATCCAGTCTGGTGATTCCTAAAAATATTCATCTGGATAAGGGGCAGACGCTAGTGTTTGATGCCAAAGGAGGCAACTCTAGCCTCACAAAGATTCGTTTTTCAAGTGATAAGGAGGTGGTGACCTATCAGCTTAACATGGGCAGCGGTAAATATAAAAAGACGGTCTCTTAGAGGCTATATTCTTATCGAAAGCTTGGTAGCAATGGCTGTCTTAGTACTCGTCAGTGGTCTTATCTTGGATCAGATCAATACCAATCGTAGGCTAATGGCTAGGAATCTCCACCAACAGGAGGTTTTGAGTGTGGCAACCATGGCAGTTCAGACCAAACAGGATCAGTTGACCTTAAATGGCATCACAGTGACAGTAAAACGTAGCAAGCAAGGTATCTCGGTTTACGAATCAGGAAAGGAGATTATTCATGTCTCTCAATAGTAAGGTTCGCGCCTTTACCCTCTTGGAATGTCTAGTGGCCTTGTTGGTGATTGCTGGTTCAGTTCAAGTTTATCAAGGTCTGACCACAGTATTGGTGAGCAATGTTAAGCAGGTCAAGCAACAAGAAAGCCAAGACTGGCTTCTATTTGTTCAACAAATGGAGGCAGAATTAGAAGGTTGTCAGTTGGTAAAGGTAGAGGGGAACAAACTCTATGTCAAGCAGGATAATCAAGACCTGGCTTTTGGACTTTCAAGTGCTACTGATTTTCGAAAAACAAATGCTGACGGTCGAGGCTACCAACCAATGCTTTTTAATGTAAAAGCTAGTACAATTAGCCAAAATAACCAGATAGTCACCATCCAAGTGACTCTTAAAAATGGGCTACAAAGGAGTTTTGTTTATGCTTTTGAAAAAACAGGTTAGGGGAGGCGTTCTTCTCTATGCTCTTTTTATGGCTGGCATTTTCACACTTCTTCTGCATGTTTATCTGGAGCGGGTGGTTGCTAGCACTAGACAGAACCAAGCGCAAATGATTTCCAGTCAAAGTCGTCTCATGGCAGAGATGACCATGGACTTGGCGGACAAGGAAGCAGGTGCTTTTAGTTTCTCTCAGGGAACTACGACTTATGCGGTTAAGGACAAACAAGTGATTGTTAGAGTTGCCAGTAAAGGACAAATCAAGACCTATCGTTATGTGAAGAAGCAGGAGCAGAAATAGAAATTCTCTTTCCTTTTTGATATGATAGAAGGACGGAGGAAATCATGAATTTTGAAGCAATTGAGACAGCCTTTGAGCTGTTGTTAGAAAATGTCCAAACCATTGAAAATGATCTTGGAACCCATGCTTACGATGCGCTTATTGAGCAAAATTCCTATTATTTGGGGGCTGAGGTAGCTAATGAAGTCATCATCAAAAACAACGAGAAATTACGTGCCCTTAATCTAAGTAAAGAGGAGTGGCGTCGTGCTTTTCAGTTCTTGTTTATTAAACTAGGGCAATTGGAAGCCTTACAAGCCAATCACCAATTTACACCTGATGCTATTGGATTTATCATCCTCTACCTACTTGAAGGTTTGACCAAGGACGACCAATTAGATGTTTTGGAGATTGGTTCGGGGACAGGAAACTTGGCTGAAACTCTTCTAAATAATAGTCAGAAAAACCTTAATTATATGGGAATGGAAGTTGACGATCTCCTTATCGATTTGTCAGCTAGTATTGCTGATGTGGTGAATTCGAGTGCAGTTTACATTCAAGAAGATGCTGTTCGACCACATATTCTCAAAGAGAGTGATGTTATTATTAGTGACCTACCTGTTGGTTACTACCCTAATGATGAAATTGCGAGTCGTTTCAAGGTTGCAGCAACTGGTGAACACACCTATGCCCATCACCTTCTCATGGAGCAATCACTCAAGTACTTGAAGAAAGATGGTATTGCTATTCTTTTGGCACCAACTAATCTTTTGACAAGCCCACAAAGTGATTTGCTTAAGAAATGGCTATCAGGCTATGCTGATATTATTGCTGTTATCACTCTTCCAGAAGCAGCTTTTGGCAATAAACGTAACATGAAGTCTATCTTTGTGCTTAAAAAACAAACTGAAAATGCTCCTGAGACCTTTGTTTATCCACTTAGCGATTTGCAAAACCCAGAGGTCCTCAAAGATTTTACAGAGAATTTTCAAAAATGGAAATCAGATAATTCCATTTTCTAGCAAAACATGTTAGAATAGGACTATATTATTGAAAGCGTTTTACAAAGAGGTGGCTTATGACAAAAACAATAGCAATTAATGCAGGAAGCTCAAGCTTGAAATGGCAACTATATGAGATGCCAGATGAAGTTGTTCTTGCTAAGGGTTTGATTGAACGTATCGGCTTGAAAGATTCTGTTTCAACAGTAAAATTTGATGACCGTTCAGAATCGCAAACTCTAGATATTGCTGACCATGTTCAGGCAGTAAAAATCTTGCTTGATGATTTGATTCGTTTTGATATTATCAAGAGCTATGATGAAATTACAGGTGTTGGTCACCGTGTGGTTGCTGGTGGAGAATATTTCAAAGAATCAAGCTTGGTGGATGAAGATGCCTTGGCTAAGATTGAAGAATTGTCAGCCTTAGCACCTTTACACAATCCAGGTGCAGCTTCAGGGATTCGTGCCTTTAAGGAGCTCCTCCCAGATATTACAAGTGTTGCTGTTTTTGATACAGCCTTCCATACATCTATGCCGGAAGTGGCCTACCGTTATCCAGTGCCTAATCGTTACTATACAGACTACCAAGTCCGTAAGTATGGAGCACACGGAACTAGCCACCAATATGTTTCTCAAGAAGCAGCTAAGTTGTTAGGTAAGCCAATTGAAGAAACTAAGATTATCACAGCCCATGTGGGAAATGGTGTTTCTATTACTGCCGTTGATGGTGGTAAATCAGTAGATACGTCAATGGGGTTGACACCACTTGGTGGCGTTATGATGGGAACACGTACTGGGGATCTTGACCCTGCGATTATTCCATTTGTTATTGACCGTGAGCCTGAAATGGCAGATGCTGAGCGTATCCGTCACGTCTTTAATAAGGAATCAGGTCTTCTTGGCATTTCTGAAAAATCAAGTGATATGCGTGATATCATTGCTGGTAAGAATGCTGGTGATGAAAAATGTGCCTTGGCTTATGATCTTTATGTGGATCGTTTGCGTAAATACATCGCTCAATATTTCGGTGTGTTGAACGGAGCGGATGCTATCGTCTTTACAGCAGGTATTGGTGAAAACTCGGCAGAAGTTCGTGCTTCAGTTTTGGATGGTCTCACTTGGTTTGGTATTGAAGTGGATCCTGAAAAGAATGTCTTTGGACATATAGGCGACATTACAACAGCAGAGTCAGCTGTTAAAGTATTTGTTATCCCAACAGATGAAGAGTTGGTGATTGCGCGTGATGTTGAGCGCCTTAAAACTAAATAAGTTATCAAAAATTTGATAAGACCAGAAAAGTTGGCCGAGTGATTGGCCAGCTTTTTTGAATGCTCTGAAAGAATCATTCGCCTATGTCTATATATGTGTAATTCAATAAGTAAAGAAAACTTTACAAAAAATGTAAAAAAGACTTTACAAGATATGTAAAGTAGACTATACTATAAATGTAAAGTTAACTTAACAAAGAAAAGTAAGGAGTTTAACTATTTGAAAATAAACGATAAGGTTGAGGTACCACATGGAAACAAAAATTCAGGAACTTCGCAAGGCTAATAAGATTAGTCAGGCAGAGTTAGCAGATGAAATGGGAGTCACGAGACAGACCATCATTTCACTCGAAAAAGGTCGCTATAATGCGTCATTGGAACTGGCTTTTAAAATTGCTAGATATTTTGGAAAGACTATTGAAGAAGTCTTTATTTTTGAGGAAGATTAAGGAGAAAAGATATGTTTAAACAAGTCATGAAGAAAATTGGTGTTATTGTTTTAGCGCTCACTCTACTAATCTTAGATTTAACACTATTAGGTGCTTTCCCGCTACTTACTCAGGATGGTAAGTTTTCACTTGTCGAGCAAATAGGTTACGGTATTTGGGCATTAGGGAGTTTGGCTATTTTTATCGTGATTGCTTATAGATTTAAACTCTTATCGCTTAAAGAGATTAATTGGAGACGTCTCGTTGCGATTGCTTCTCTTAATCTCGTCATCTTTTTCCTAGGTGATCTTCTAGGGTATTTTATTGGTCAGTTAACACACAATGCGACTATGGAAAATCAAGATGCTTTAAATGATATCTTTGCCCACGTACCATTCTATCTTCACCTAGTAGTCGCCGGTTTTATTATTCCGATTATGGAAGAAATCATTTTTAGGGGACTCTTAGCCAAGGTGCTCTTTGGAAAATACTTTAAGACGGGTCTTGTTATTTCCAGTCTTCTCTTTATGGCTGGTCACTCAGCATTTACGCTTCAGACAATTGTCATCTATGGTATTATGTCAGCTGGCCTTGCGATAACATATTATAAGACTAAGCGTATCGAGTACAGTATGGGTGTTCATATCTTAAACAATAGCATAAGTGTACTACTCAGTCTTTTCGTTTAAGGTGAATAAGTGTTTAAAGTTGTCAGTGAAAAAAGTTATATTGCTCTTATAAAGGATAATAAAGGGAGTGTTAAGATATGTTAATAAAAATGTTATTAGGAAAAAGAAAAACAGAAGCCGAGTTTAAGAAATACATTACACGAGTAGCCTGTTCTCTTTTGTCTTTGGGTGTTTTGGGATTGTTTATTATTCGCTCTAACAGTCTTAGTGATTATGCTATAGGCTTAGTTTTAGGACTTACCATTGGGGTTTATGTTTTGTCAATCTATTATTTTGCGACGCTTACTCATCCTAAACGTCTTCACCAGATGTATATTGCTGCCTATGATGAGCGAAATAAACAGATTTTAATGGCGACAGCAGTTGCAACTCTGATTTTAGAGTTTTTGCTTATCTTTGCTTTGATTGCCCTATATGCCTTTGTCAATATTCAGTTGCCATATGTTACAGTCTTATCAGTCTTGCTCTATGGCTTAGTATTGGGATTTGCTCTTATTCGTCTCATCCTATCTAAAATAGGATAAGAGCCTATATTATCTTGAAAAACTCCTCTTTCGTTTTCTTTTTGTCTTGTCAAATAAGTTTTGTTGTATTATAATAAAGATACAAATAAATGATGAAAAGAGGTGGATTCTCATGAACAAAGGGTCAATTCTCAAACGCTTTCTTTATTTTTTACTAGCTTTCCTAATACTAATTATTGATCAAGTTCCAACCATCTATTTAGGTGTCAAAGATACAAGGTTAGTCTGTCTCTTAATTTTTGTCTTGCTTCTTATGAGCGCAGGAGCTCTTTTCTTAGGAAAACGTCTTGGGCTTTTCGAAGGCTTTAAGGCCCTTTCTTCCCTGAAGGCCTGGGGGATGATTGGCTTGACCTACCTAGGTATTTATATCGTTACTAGAATTGGTTCTATGGTCATGATGATGGAAGGTGTTAGTAATAGCACCAATCAGGCAGCCATAGAAAATGCCCATATGAATCCCTTCCTCCTCATAACGTTTACGGTAATTATGGCACCGATTGTGGAAGAGCTGGTTTTTCGCGGGCTCCTCATGGGACGCGTCTTTAATCCAGATTCTATTGTTGGCTTGATTGTTAGTAGTTTACTTTTTGGTCTTGTTCATATGCCGAATAGTATCGGTGTTTGGATTGTATATGCAGGTATGGGGCTTGCCCTTGGGATAGTATATCGTAAGTTTCAAAAGTTAGAGTACTGTATCATGACCCATATCATTAACAATAGTATTGCGGTTTCAATGTTGTTACTCTTACAATTTTTAGCACCATATATCAAATAAAGCTCGGAAGATTCCGAGCTTTTTTCTTATAGTTTTTTGGCTTTAGCAATAGTTGTATCAATACTTGAAACCACACTATGGGTGAGGCCTGTACGCTCAAGGTCCATGAGACCGGCGATAGTAGTCCCACCAGGGCTACATACCTTATCAATAAGATCATGTGGACTGTTGCTACCAAGACTGAGATTTTCAGCAGTAGCTAGAACCGTCTGTGTGGCAATGGTCAGAGCGACCTGCTTACTTAGGCCGTTTTTGACACCAGCCTTGGCTAGAGCCTCGATAAAGAGGGCGATGTAGGCAGGGCTAGAACCTGCTAAGGCAGTGAAGGTATCAAAGTCCTTCTCAGCCAATTCAACAGTGGTTCCAAAACTGTCTGTGATTTCCTTGGCAACTGCCAAAAGGTCCTCGGATACCTTATCATTAGTACAAAGACCAGTAGTGCTTTTGAGAATTTGAGCATTAAGGTTCGGCATGATACGAATAAGAGGAAGGTCTGGACTGGTGAGGGAAGCAAGGCGTTCTAAGGTCACTCCAGCAGCCATACTTATGATAGGTTGATGGAAATTGAGATCGGCTAGTACCTTATCAAACATTTGAGGTTTGATACCAAGGATGACCAGGTCAGCATTATCCAACAATTCCTGATGGGAAGCAGCCGCTTCAACCTCTAGTTCCTCTGCAATCTGGCGTGAACGAGCCAAGGAAGACCCTGAAATAATGATACGATGTGAGCTTGTATTTAGGCCGTTGATAATGGCTGTTGCCATTTTTCCGACACCGATAAAACCTATAATCATGGGTTACTCCTTGTCTTAGTAGTTTTTAATTAAATCTACTGTTGAACGATCCAACTTCTTAACAATAGCTTGTAAGAAGGCCTGTGCTTCTAGGAAGTCATCCATCGCATAAAGGGTTTGGTGCGAGTGAATGTAGCGGGCACAAACACCGATAGTTGTTGATGGAACACCAGCATTCTGCAAGTGAGCGGCACCAGCATCTGTTCCGCCCGCAGCACAGTAGTATTGGTATTTGATACCAGCTTCTTCAGCTGTAGTCAAAAGGAAATCTTTCATATTTGGCAACATGATGTGACCTGGGTCAAAGAAACGAATAAGGGTACCATTGCCTACCTTACCTTGATTACCATAGATATCACCTGCAGGAGAACAGTCCACTGCAAAGAAAACTTCAGGATCAAACTTAGTGGTAGAGACATGGGCACCACGTAAACCAACCTCTTCTTGAACATTGGCACCAGCGATTAGAGTATTGTTGAGTTCTTGATCCTTAACGTTTTCCAAGAGTTCACGAATCATGAGAACACCATAACGGTTATCCCAAGCTTTAGAAATGACATTCTTTTGATTGGCTGTAAGAATCGTTTCTGATTCAGGAATGATGACATCACCTGGGAAAACGCCGTAGGCATTAGCCTCTTCTTGGTTGGCAAAACCAGCATCAAAGACGATATCAGAAACACTAGGAAGACTTGAATCCCCACCGCTAGCACGTAAGAAATGAGGTGGCACTGAACCTGAGATGACAGGATAGATACGACCGTCACGAGTGTGTAGGGTGAAGCGTTGTGAGCTGACAACAAGTGGGTTCCAACCACCAAGTTCGACGACACGGAAAGTCCCGTCTGCCTTGATTTCCTTAATCATAAACCCAACTTCATCCATGTGGGCAGCCACAAGCACCTTAGGGGCATTTTCTGCTTGGCTATGCTTGATACCGAAAATACCACCGAGACCATCTGTTTGGACCTCTTCTACAAGTGGGGTGATGTTTTTGCGAAGGTAGTCGCGTACAGGAGCTTCAAAGCCTGAAGTAGCACTGAGCTCGGTTACTTCTTTAATTTTGTCAAATAGGGTAGTCATAAAATCCTCCTTGAGTAGTACTTGCTACTATTTTAGCACGATTCTCAAGAGATAGGTAGCCTCTCCCCATTCGTCTAAAATTATGGTAAAATGTTTCTTATGAAACGTAAAACATTGGCCTTGTTTGCTGGAGGCGTAGGAGCTTTAGGTCTCTTGGCAATGGCAGAGAAGTATAGACAGTCACGTGCAGAAATGAAGAAGGCTGCATTAATCCAAGATATTAGACAAGAATTATCTCACTTGGGGACTATCGCAGTCCTTTATACAAATCCCACTGATAAGGAAAATCCAGGGCTTACAGGAGGTATCGTCTTAGAGGATGGGCGTGCCTATAGCTTTGTTTATGCAGAGGATATCTTGACCTATGAGGAGGAGCAGGCATGATTATTCCTAAGAATCTTGAAGAATTGGCTAGCTATGTTGAAAGTGATCAAAAGGTGGTTTTCTTTTTCACTGCTGATTGGTGTCCAGACTGCCAGTTTATCTATCCCGTTATGCCTGAAATTGAAGCCCTCCATCCAGATATGACCTTTGTGCGTGTCAACCGTGATGATTATATGGCTTTGGCGCAAACTTGGAATATTTTTGGTATCCCAAGTTTTGTCGTGACTCAGAAAGGTCAGGAATTGGGACGCTTGGTCAATAAAGCTCGTAAAACCAAAGAAGAAATCAATGCCTTTTTGGCAACAGTATAAGGAGAACCCATGATTTTTGCATACAATAAGGAACAAGTTGGCGACGTTTTGTTGGTTATCTTGGAAGATACTAAGGACATCAAACGTAGCGTAGAACGTAAAGGTAAAGTGGCGCGTGTCACAGCTGATGAAACAGGCAAGACTCTTGCTTGGAATATTTTTGAAGCGTCAAGCCTCATTGATATCGAAGGTAACGGTCAAGTTTTTTTGTCAGACCAAGATGTAGCTGTCTTGAACGAGGAATTGGCTAAAGAGGGCTTTGAAGAGCGTTTGGAAAACACACAAGGTCCAGTCTTTGTGGTTGGACAAATTGATGAAATGGTTGCACATCCAGACAGTGACCACCTTAACATCTGCCAAGTGAACATCGGTGATAAGAAGGTCCAAATCGTTGCAGGAGCACCAAACGCAGCGCTTGGGCTTAAAACTATCGTAGCACTTCCTGGTGCTATGATGCCTAGCGGTGCCCTTATCTTCCCAGGAAAACTTCGTGGTGAAGATAGTTATGGTATGATGTGTGCCCCACGTGAGTTGGCACTTCCAAATGCCCCACAAAAACGTGGTATTATTGAACTTGATGATTCAGCAGTAGTCGGTGAGACTTTTGATCCAGCCAAACACTGGAAAGGGTAAATAGTAAAAGAAGCGGTAAGTAAGCCGCTTTTTTGTTTGTCATAAAGAAAGTTTATAGCTAATCATAAAAAAGAAAGATTATGCAAGTTATAATATTTTTCTTAAAATGTAATCAATATTTACTTTAGGAGGTACTTATGCTTACAACTATTCTTTCTGGTGGGCTCATTGGTCTGATATTTGGATTCATTTTGCAACGAACTCGTTTCTGCTTGACTGGTGGTTTCCGAGATATGTATATTGCACGTAATAATACATTATTTTACGCTTTTCTTATTGCAATCACAGTAGAAAGTATAGGAGTACTTTCCCTGATTCAATTAGGTATTATTGGAAACCCTTATGAAGAATTTTCCGTGTTAGGAGCAATTGTGGGTTCCTATCTATTTGGTTTTGGAATTGTTCTCGCTGGGGGGTGTGCCACAGGAACGTGGTATCGTGCTGGTGAAGGTCTCCTAGGTAGTTGGGTTGCACTATTCTTTTATATGACAAGTGCAGCGGCTATGAAATCAGGATTTCTTGTTCCTTTGAATCAATTAATAGCTAAGCGATGGGTAATTAATGATGATTTAGCTGGTCAATTAGGAATTCCGGTTTGGTATCTTCTTGTTTTCTTAGTAGCTATAACAAGTTTCATTGTCATTCGAGAGTTACGTAAGCCCAGACGTCAGATTGCTACGCTTCCATCAAAATATAAGGGAGTGAGACACTATCTTTTTGAGAAAACTTACCATAAATATTTTGCAGGATTTCTGATAGGTCTTGTTGCTTTAATTGCTTGGCCTGCTAGTCAGTTGACGGGTCGTGTTGGAGGGTTAGGGATTACAACTCCCTCAGCACATCTAATTAGTTATATTATTACAGGTGATAGTAAACAGCTTGGTTGGGGTGTTTTTCTTGTATTGGGGATTTTTCTTGGTTCCTTTCTTGCTGCAAAGGGTTCTCGAGAGTTTCGTTGGC
>SKES01000143.1_pt1 | contig 73513 bp, 59 predicted proteins | sample 4826851 | NCBI WGS metagenome assembly SKES01 (sample SAMN11008803, study PRJNA524170) | human gut metagenome | biome: Human fecal sample; material: Feces; isolation source: fecal sample from pouch patient p52 | host: Homo sapiens | place: Israel: Tel-Aviv | collected 2016-09-04 | reverse complement strand
AAACTTTGTTCAGTTTTCAAAGGTCTAAATCGTTCGTTGATTACCTCAACGCAACTTAATCATCATATCAAGTTATCAACATCTTGTCAACAACTTTTTATAATTAATTTTCGTTGGAAGCAAGCGGCTAACCGCTTTGTGCGCCTCAACAACGTATACTAATTTACCAATTATCCTGATAAATTGCAAGCCCTAAAATGCAAAAATAACCAGTCAATAATATCATGTTAATCAATCCACTTTGACAATATACGGTATTTAAAACCATAATCATGTTAATTGACTTCAAACCCTATCTACCACCACAATAAAATTCGCTTTTACTTAAGTTTAACCCCCAAACACCTCAATAATGTTCGGGTAAAAATAATCTAACTTTTTTTCAATAAATCGCTTTCTGAACTAAAGTTACTCAATCTGACCCAACAAAAACGGCAGTTAGCTTAGGAAACCCTAAGCTAACTGCCGTTTTAAATCTAATTATTTATCTTCTTCTGGACGCATCGTTGGGAAAAGTAAGACATCACGAATCGAATCCGCATCCGTCATTAACATAACCAACCGATCAATACCGATACCTAACCCACCAGTAGGCGGCATCCCGTATTCCAACGCCTCGACAAAGTCTTCATCAATATGTTCAGCTTCGTCGTTACCAGCAGTCCGTTCCGCAGCCTGAGCTTCGAAACGTTGCCGTTGGTCAATTGGATCATTCAATTCACTGAACGCATTGGCGTATTCATTACCTAAGATGAAGAGTTCAAAACGATCAGTAAACCGTGGATCTTCTTCATTCTTCTTAGCTAATGGCGAAATTTCAACTGGATGACCATAAACAAAGGTTGGTTCATTCAACGTGTCTTCAACAAATTCTTCAAAGAACGCATTAATGATATGACCAACTTTCCAGTATGGTTCATACTTCACGTGATGTTCATCCGCCAATTTTTGTGCATCTTCAATTGACATTGGTTGCCAGAAATCAATCCCAGTCTTTTCTTTAATCGCATCGACCATGTGAATTTGCTTAAATGGTTGATTGAAATCAACTTTTTGATCATGATAAGTGACAATGCCATCGTCAGTTACGGCTTGCGCTGCGGCTTTAAAAATACCTTCCGTCTCAGCCATTACATCATGGAAGTCGAAATAGGCGACATAAGTTTCCATCATGGTAAATTCAGGATTATGTTCACGGTCCATCCCTTCATTACGGAAAACCCGACCAATCTCATAAACCTTTTCCATGCCACCAACGATCAGGCGCTTCAAATGTAATTCCAACGCAATTCGTAAGTAGAGATCAATGTTCAACGCATTGTGGTGAGTCACAAATGGCCGTGCTGCCGCACCACCAGCTTGATTATGCAACATTGGCGTCTCAACTTCTGTGAAGCCTTGATCGTCTAAATGATGCCGAATCGCTGAAATGATCTTCGTCCGCTTCAAGAAACGATCAAAGCTATCGCGGTTAGAGATCAAGTCCAAATACCGTTGGCGATAGATCTGTTCCACATTCTGTAACCCATGGAACTTATCTGGCAATGGTCGTAACGCCTTTGATAAGAACGTTAAACCAGTTACTTTAATCGTTAATTCGCCAAAGTCCGTCTTAAAAACTTGGCCGGTAATTCCAAGGAAATCACCAATATCAGAACGCTTGAAGATATGGTAAGTATCTTCGCCGACTACATCTTTACGAATGTATAACTGCATCTTACCTGAGCGATCCCAGATATCAGCAAAACCGACTTTACCCTTACCACGCTTAGCTAGCATCCGTCCAGCAATGGTTGCCACCACTTGTTTAGCGTCTAGCTCGTCCTTATCCATATCCCCATACTTGTCTTGCAAGTCCTGGGCTAAATCAGTCCGTTCGAACCGGTGACCAAAGGGATCAATCCCCTCTTCACGCAGTTCATCCATTTTTTCGCGACGAACCTTCAGTTGGTCGTTCATCGTCTGTTCTTGTCGTGCCACTAGTGTTCCTCCATTTCTAGTTAGCGTACAGATTTATTCCGTACCTAAACAATCACTACATGTTAATTTTGACAATCACGCCGCCAAAATGCAAGTTAATTATTCACTTTACCGCGTGACTAGCCAAATAAGTTGCCGTCTGCTCCTGAAACTGCGTTAAAATGCGCATCATTTCTGCTAACGAGCTTGCCTCCATTAAAGCCACTTTGGTCCGTGCCGACCTTGGGATGCCTTTTAGATAGTACGGCGCTTGTTCACGGAATTCATGACATCCGCCCCGCTCACCTTTTAAAACCACTAACCGCTGCAAATGTTCCATTGCCGTTTGCATCTTAGCCATCGGTGTGGGTGGCGTTAGTAACTCCCCGGTTGCTAAATAGTGTACTGTCTGGGTAAGCATCCACGGATTACCTTCTACCGCCCGGCCAATCATGACGGCATCGGCCCCGACTTCATCAAGCATCCGCGCAGCATCTTGAGGTGTCTGAACGTCACCATTACCCATCAATGGAATCGTGAGGGCATCCGCCACCCGTTTTAACACGTCCCAATCAGCATGGCCTTGGTACATCTGCTTACGAGTCCGTCCATGCATTGCAACGGCAGCTGCACCAGCTCGTTCGGCAGCCCGCGCATTCTCGACGGCATATACGTGCTCTGCGTCCCAACCAGTTCGCATCTTGACCGTCACTGGTTTATTAACCGCAGCAGTCACAGCCGCGACCATCTCGTAGACTTTATCTGGACTTAAAAGCCACTTAGCGCCCGCATCAGTCTTAACCACTTTATTCACCGGACAGCCCATATTAATATCAATAATATCAGCATTGGTCTGCTGATCGACAAACTGGGCGGCTTGAACCAGTGTTGCTTTCGAACCACCAAAGATTTGAATACTCATTGGATGTTCTTTTGGATCAACAAACATCATTTCCAGGGTCTTACGATTATGATACATGATCCCGCGATCAGAAATCATCTCACAAACGACTAACCCCGCACCAAAATCCTTGCAGATTACTCGAAAGGCCGCGTTAGTCACGCCGGCCATCGGTGCCACTACGACACGATTGGGAATCGTCACATCACCGATCTGCCACTCTTGATTCATTAAGCGTCACCCTTGGACCGTGAGAGCACTGCTTCTAGTTCGCGTTCACTGAACTGATACTGGTCCCCACAAAAATGACAAACTGCCGTGGCACCATGATCTTCATCAATCATTGCTTGAACCTCATGCTTGGGCAAAGCCATTAGTGCTTCGGCAAATCGTTCTTTAGAACAATCGCATTCAAACTTAACTGGCATTTTATCTAATACCTTAACGTCACCATCAAATAATAAATCCAAAATATCTTCTGGTGACTTACCATCACGCATCAATTGGGAGACTAATGGCATGTCTTTGAGCTTGTTTTCTAGCGAGCTGATGGCTTCATCCGTCGCATTTGGCAATACTTGCACCAAAAAGCCACCGGCAACTCCAATCGAATTGTCGTCATTTACAAACACCGACAAGCCAACAGCTGATGGAATCTGTTCGGACTGTGCTAAGTAATACGTAAAGTCTTCGCCTAATTCACCAGAAACTAACGCAACCGTTCCGGTGAATGGATCCCCAACCCCCTGATCCTTAGTCACAGATAAAAAGCCATCAGTTCCAACAGCCGCCTTCACATCGATCTTATGCTTATCATTCAAAGGCAAGTGCACATGGGGGTGCTGTAAATACCCCTTGACCGTACCTTTAGCATTGCCATCAACAACGATACCACCAACAGGACCGTTCCCGTTGATTTTAACGGTCATTTGTTCTTCACCCTTTAAAACCGATGATGCTAATAATAACGTACCAACCAAGCTGCGGCCTAACGCTGCTGATGCTGCACTCCAGGTATCATGTCGGCGTTGGGCTTCAGCAACCACGCCCGTTGCGCTAACTGCGTACGCTCGAAACATCTCATTACCCGCGACGCTTTTTACTAAATAATCTGCCATTTAATCATACTCCTATCTCAATCCGTCTTTAATTGCGACCCGACGCTCATAACCGAATTAACGCAATTGATTTATTTTCCTGAAATATCATAACGCATAAAAGGAGCCGAGACAAAGTCCCAGCTCCTTCATTTTACTTTATTCAATACTATGCTTGCGAATTAGTATCATCCTGCGATGATGGTGTGGCACTTTCAGCATTTGGTAAACCGGTGGCTGAAGTTGCGACATCACTGTCGGTAGCTGATTCAGTGGCTGAATTAGCTGTTGAATTGACACTACTGTCAGCACTAACTTCTGAACTAGCATCCGATTCACTTGGGAAACTTGGTTCAGCAACACTCACATTAGTCGTAGTGTCAGCTGAGTCTGCTTGCTTATCATCCGAACTTTGGTTTTGCGCGTGCTTTTCAGCTTCGCGACGTTCCAATTCACGTTTGGATTCTTCGAAGGTAGCTGCTTTCTCACTTGGAAATTCATTACTATCCTTTTCAGGCATCTTACCAGTCTTAAACAGACTGAGAATTTGCTTTTCATCCAATGTTTCGTACTTCAATAAGGCTTCCGCAATTAACTTATGCTGTTCACGGTGTGACTCGATAATATCCGTAGCAGTTTGATGCGCTTCTTGGCTCAAACGCCGGACTTCATCATCGATCAATTGTGCCGTATGTTGTGAAAAGGCACTCGCACCCATACCCTGTTGGTAAGCTGCTTGTTGGTTGGCATTTTCTAACTCAACAGGACCAAGCTTTTCACTCATCCCATATTGAGTAACCATTGCCCGGGCAATTTGCGTTGCCTGTTCAAAGTCATTAGAAGCACCTGATGATTGCGCCCCAAAGATAATTTCTTCAGCAGCACGACCACCCATTAAACCAGCCATTTGTTCCTTCGCATCACGTTTCGACATCAACATCTGATCTTCACGTGGTAACATGATGGCATAACCGCCAGCACGACCCCGTGGCACGATCGTTACTTTATGAACGACCCGTGCATCATTCAAGACCAATCCAACAATCGTATGACCAGCTTCGTGATAAGCCACGGTTTCCCGTTCATGCTTATTCACAACGCGATCATGCTTAGCAGGTCCGGCAATGACCCGATCTTCTGCTTCATCGAGATCCGCAGCGTCAACTTGCTTCTTATTACGACGGGCAGCTAACAAGGCCGCTTCGTTCAATAAGTTTTCCAAATCGGCACCCACGAATCCAGGTGTTTGCTTGGCAATTTCCTTCAAATCAACGTCAGCTGCTAATGGCTTATTCTTAGCATGGACTTTTAAGATGGCTTCCCGACCCTTAACGTCTGGACGACCAACTAAGATCTTCCGGTCGAAACGACCTGGACGAAGTAAGGCAGGATCAAGTACATCAGAACGGTTTGTCGCCGCCATGACGATGACACCTTCATTACCTGTAAAACCATCCATTTCAACTAACAATTGGTTCAGGGTTTGTTCACGTTCATCATGACCGCCGCCCATACCATTGCCACGTTGCCGACCAACCGCATCAATTTCATCAATAAAGATGATAGATGGGGCGTTCTTCTTAGCTTGTTCGAATAAGTCCCGAACCCGGCTAGCACCAACCCCGACGAACATTTCGACGAAGTCAGAACCAGAGATTGAGAAGAATGGGACACCAGCTTCACCGGCAACCGCTTTAGCAAGCAACGTTTTACCAGTACCAGGAGGCCCCTCGAGGAGTACCCCAGATGGGATCCGTGCACCTAAGGACACGAACTTCCGCGGATCTTTCAAGAATTCGACAACTTCGACCAATTCTTGCTTTTCTTCTTCTTCACCGGCAACATCTGAGAAACGAACCTTATTTTGCTTACTATCAGCTGGTTTTGCTTTGGTCTTACCAAAGTTCATAACCCGGTTGTTCCCGCCGCCTTGTCCTGCTTGTCCCATCATCATATAGAAGAGGAATAACATCAGGATGACTGGCGCGATGTACATTAATAACGTGACCCAGATGCCGCTAGATTCTTCGGCCTTAGCCGTAACCTTGACGTCATGCTTAGCCGCCAACTTAGAAACTTGGTCAACCGTGGAGTTGTTTTCCAACATCGTTGTTGAAAATGACGTCGTCTTTGTAGATGCGCTCTTGATACCAAGGGCGTTTGCAGAAGAAGTCGTCCGTGCTTTCCGGTATGAACCAGTTACCTTGTAGACGCCGCCACTAGGCTGGATACTAACGTTTTTAACGTTATTCTTATCTAATTGTTTGACAAATTCGCTATAACGAATATTTTGCGTTTGTGAGCCGGAATTACCGCCAAAGAAAAAGTAGATAATTCCCATCAAGCTCAGAAACATCAAAATGTAAAATAAGCTATTACGAAAGAGTCCATTGCGTCGATTGTTCATATGTGCCTCCTTCATCGAAACTTTTATATACAGTACTTCGATAGTCTAAATAATAGCACATTTGACTATCATTGACCAATTATTTATGCTCGTAAATCGCAGGTTTTAAAATCCCAACGTACGGCAAGTTCCGATAGCGTTCTGCATAGTCAAGACCGTAACCGACCACAAACTCATTCGGTACTTCAAAACCAATATAATCTGCCTTAATATCAACGAGTCGACCAGCTGGTTTATCCAATAACGTGCAGACCTTAACTGAGTTCACATCGCGCCGCTTCAACAAATCGATCAAGAACTTCAACGTCCGCCCGGTATCAATGATGTCTTCAATGACTAACACATCACGACCCGTCACATCAGCATCTAAGTCCTTCGTTAGTTGAACCTCACCACTAGAGATCGTTTCATTACCGTAACTTGATAAATTAATAAAATCAAGATCCGCGTAAATATCCATTTCACGAATAATGTCCGTGGTAAATAAAACGGCACCCTTGAGTACGCAAATAATTAATGGGTTCTTACCAGCATATGCAGTTGTGAGTTCTTTTCCTAATTTTTGTGCAACCTGATGGATATCCTCGCGACTATAAAGTACTCGTTCAATGTCGTTGTTCATCGTTTCAGATGTACTCCTTTCAACTCTCGTGTTTTAAGGCTAAAAATACTGTCTGGGTACCAGTCGTACGATAGCTAAACTTATGACCGACCACCCACAGAACGTTCCCTTGAGCATTCACTAACACTTGCACCTGTTCACGCCGTTCAGCCGGAACTTTTCGATCAATCAGCAGTCGACGTACCAGCTGATGACCACCGCCCTTGAGAACGATTCGATCACCAGCTTGCCACGGCCGCCACACTAGCGGCCAATCGGCTTCTGTTAACCAAAATGGCTGACTGACAACATTTGGCACCCGCGTAAAGATTCCCACCGTTTGGGTTGCAGTAATTTTCTGCCATTGGTTTAAGTCTACCATAATTTTTTCACGGGGCATTAACTTTTTACCCCTTTTTTTTATTGGCAAAGCTTCAATGATACCAGCGTTACGGTACAACTCCCAGGCCGCGTTTACCGTTAATCTACTCGTGGCAGGCCGCGTCCGTTGTCCCCACGAGACCAGCGGTTGTAACTTCGATTCGGTGAATAGTTGTTGCGTCTGCTGCTCGAGCCACGTCGCAAAAACGGCTAACTGCCACTGGCTCGGGAGTGCGCCCCACTGATCAACAACCAACGCCCCTGTGGCCGTTACGACCTGCGACAGTAGTACCGTGACCATTTGCTTTTTAGCCGTCAACAGCGTTGTCAACTGTTGCTGGTAATCGGCCACATGCTTTAATAACTGGGGATTAACCGTCATAAGTTCTGGCACGACACGGTGCCGAATCCGATTACGGGTCAAGGCCACATCTTGATTAGTAACGTCTTCAAAATAAACGACATGCTGCTCGGCAGCATAGTTTCGTAGCTGATCTTTCGACCACGTCAACAACGGCCGAATTAATCGGCCCGTTGCAAAGGGCCGACTAGTTGCGATTCCTGTCAATTGTGAGATGTCGCCACCACGCGCAAGCTTCATCAGATACGTTTCGACTTGATCATTGGCGTGGTGCGCAGTCAAAACTGCCGTTGCACGATTTTCCCGCATCACCTTAGCAAAAACATGGTACCGAAACTGACGCCCAGCTGCTTCAATACCACTCTTGGGATGTGCCGTGGGTAGCCAATCGGCCATGACTAGCTGCAAGTTTTGCTGCTGGCAATATTGTCGCAAGTAGTCCGCTTCCATTTGACTTTGTTCGCGTAAATGATGATTAACATGAGCCACCACTACCCGTGGCCGTTCCGCTGCTGGCAATCGTTGCAACAAATGCAACAATACCATTGAATCGACCCCAGTCGACACCGCTACCACCACTGTTTGCTGTGGTGATAACAGTTTGGCTGCAGCTAATTGCCGATTGAACTTTTGAATTGGTGTCATCTTAACCTCCCATCTAACTTCATTATAAATACATTGGATTTATTTATTGTTAAAACTTGCCGATTAGTTGGCTGGTCGTTTGTCACCTATTTGAACATTATTCCGACTGGATAGCATAAGATGAACTAGCCAAGCAAGTTTACGGTAACTCACACTGTTTCCAACGTGTCTCACTGACTGACCTTGAACAATCGGCAATTTTCAATAAAAAAAGCACGGTCGTGACTCTAAATAGCCGCACCGTGCTTCAAAATTTAACTAGATTAATGGCAAGTCACTAAGTTTAGCTACGACGACCACCACGGCCACCACGCTTACCTTCAGTATTACGCTTTAAGGTTGCTAGCCGATCCTCGCTATCTTTTAAGAAGCCAGACATCAATGAATCAAAGTCCTGCTTCTTAGGTTCATGTTGTCGTGATTGGTAACGACCGCCGCCATTTCCCCCACGACTATGGAAATTATTTGACCGATCGTGATGATTGCCATTGCTTTGACGTTCACCATGACCATGGTTGTTACCTTGATGATTGTTTGGCCGGTTGCCACCCTGATGGTTGCCATGATGTTCATGTTCACCTTGAGGCTTGTCAACCGCTTTACGAATTGACAAGCCAATCTTACCGTCATCACCAACGGATAACACTTTGACTGTAACATCGTCGCCCACGCTCAAGACATCATGAATGTCCTTTACAAAGCCATCGGAAACCTCACTGATGTGTACTAGCCCCGTTTGATTATTACCCAAGTTTACAAATGCACCAAAATTAGTAATCCCAGATACCTTACCAGTGACTTTTGTACCTACTTCAATTGCCATAAAAAAAGTTGTTCCTCCTATGAAATAATGGTTTTAGTATAGCATACTTTGTGAAACGTTGAGTTATACATTTAAGCAATTAATAAAAAGTGGTCTACTCATATAAAGCAGACCACAACCCCGATTAGTTGGCAGTTACATCGGCAGCATTATCATTTGGTAAGCTGTAGACCGTTTCGCCACTCTTCGTATAATCATACTTTGAACGTAATAACTTTTGTAAGTAATCCTTATTATTCAACTGTTTGATCTGACTCTCAAGTTGATTATTTTTTTGCTGCACCTTTTTTAATTTAACTTGACTGGTCGCAACTTGACGGTTTACCTGGTGCAGATTGGACCGCGTATTAATCAACTGAAAACCAAAGAATAGTATCAATGCTCCGAACACCGCAACAATCAAAATAAACCGTCGCCGCCGTACTTGTGCAACACGCTGGGCTTGCCCATGCTCGTCGGTGGCAACTTGACGAATATAATCATTATCTAACTGCTTGATTTTGTTACGTGACCCGTTCGTCATGTTGGTCCAGTCCTTTCAAATTGGGTTGCCTAAATTATAACAACTTCATCGGCCGGTGTAAACGACATCATGCTGATTAAGTCAACGTTTACGACCATTTCGATGAACGGATACACCGACCTAATCACTAAATGGTTGGCGATAATCCGTTTTGTAGTCTTCGCTGATGATGTCATACATCAGCTCGGCATCATTTTTCTTAGTTGTTTCCAATAACTGCGTCACTTTGACTGTTAATGTCTTATTTCCAAAACTAATAATTAGTTCATCATCAACGCTAACATTACTGGAAGATTTCGCTACCTTACCGTTAATTTGAATCCGCCCCTTATCGGCGATTTCTTTAGCAACAGAGCGCCGCTTGATGATTCGTGAAACCTTTAAAAACTTATCTAAACGCATACTCATGAATGATGTTCCTTTCCTTTTGCAACGGCCTTAATTAGCCGCTTTCCATATGGCAACACTAACCACTCGCGAATCGTGAATAATCGGGCATAGACGGCCCCGGCAACAAACACCAGCACACCGATTAGCACCCCAATCACCGTTATAATTCCAGCCATTCCACGCGTATTCGCTAGTATCGGACCTACTAAGGCGGTGATTTGATGACAACTAAGGATCACCACGATACCCATTACGGCACTTAATGCGAGCAATTTTATCAAATAACCACTCTCTAATAGCACCTGCTGCAAGTCTTCCGGCGAACCTAACCACATGACCGCAAACATCACGGCCAAGCTCAATACGGTCACCGCACTGGCACCGTTGATGCCATAGTGGACCACGAAGATGTAATTAGCCAGCACTTTTGTTGCTAATCCAGCAATGATGCCAATGATCATTGCCGTATATTCGTTCAAACTCTGTAACACACTTGTATACGTCGTAATCAACGCTGCAAATAAAATACTAATAATATAGATTCGCAATGCCGTTGTTCCTTCTAATGAACCAAATAACAAGCGATTGATTTGTGGCATCAACGCAACTAGACCGACCGTCGCTGCCATTGATAATGCTAAACTAACGTGAACCATCGCCTGTGTCTGGCGCTTGAATTCAATCGGTTGACGCTTGGCTAACGCATCCGTCAAAGCAGGCAATAACGTTGCTGAAAAGGCCGTCGCCACCACCAACCCTAACTGAACCAAAGGTTGACCACGATCGTAGACCCCTTTTAGTGCCTTGGCTACTTCTGGTAACTGACCTTGATGCACCAAGCCCCGCATAACCGTAAATGAATCCACTAATTGCAGTAAGATAACGACAGCGGCGACAAGACACAGCGTCCCACCTTCAATTACAAATCTTTTGGTTAATTTGCGATAACTAGGTAACGGGTGGGTCGGTGCGGGTGCGGGCGCCAATAAATAGCGTAGACCAAAAGCAGTAAAAATCAGTGATGAACAGATTGCAGCTAGTGGCGCTGAACTCATTGCCCACGTTCCCATCCGATAATTATCCCAACCGAGACGGACACTGAAATATGCAGCCATGATGATAATTGCGACCCGTACGACCTGTTCGATCAGTTGGGACACTGCGGTCGGTCCCATCAAAAATTTTCCTTGATAGTAACCACGGCCGGTTGCTAACCATGGCATAAAGACAAACATCCAAGCCACGGCACTAATGATTGGTGCTAGATTAACGTCACCCATGTGGGCCGCAATCCACGTTGCACCAAGCTGCAAGCCGAAAAAGACGACCAACGATAATCCGGATAAGATATGAAACGCCCGCCGTGCAATCAGCGACTTACTCGTTTCGTCTGGCTGTTCTGCCACTAACTTAGAAATAAAATTTGGAAATCCATTTAATGCAAAGGTCATGCCAATGCCGTACAGCGGATAAATCTGCTGATAAACGTAAAATCCCGTATTACCAACCATGTTCTGTAAAGGAATCCGGTATACCGCGCTTAAAATCTTAGCGACTAATGATGATATCGATAAAATTAACGCACCTTTGAACACGGTGTTCAAGTGATCCTTTGGCATAACAAATCCCTTCTACCGAGCAACTCGGTGTCTCATACTAATTCATTTGAGCCGCGCCCTGACTAGCCAGGACAACGCCCCATCAGACGATAATTCCTGCTATTTGCCATTGGTTCCACTCGATAGCGCTTAACCCACCCCGTGCAACCATGCTTCATAACAACAACTACCGAGCTAAGACGCACTAGCGACATCGTCTTCGGCTAAGATCAAACTCAGTTGTTCGACAAACTGTGTTAATTGCGCCAGCCACTCATCCTGTTGCATCTTTGGCTGAATGACTAATTTAACCTTCATTTTATCATCATCAATTCCAACTGTCGCTTTTAATTTTGTTTTTGCCAAGGCCTTAAAAATATCTTTAGTATCTAGCTTAGCCGTCCCTTGTTTGGATAACGTTAGGTGTAGCTCACTATCGTCACGCTGAATCTTCTCAATCAGCGCGTCATCCGCCAGTAACTTCAGCTTACCTACTGCTAATAGTCCAGCGACTTCTACCGGATAATCACCAAACCGATCCATTAAATCATCCTGAACTTCCATGTACTGATCATTATTCTCCAGCTGGCGAATCCGTTTATAAATTTCGATCTTTTGCCGTTCATCTTCAATATAGCTGGTCGGCAAGTAGGCTTCGATTCCAAGTTCGACCGTGGCATCGGTCTTAACTTTAGCCGCCTGACCACGCTTCTTCGCCACTGCTTCTGACAACATCTGGGTATAGAGGTCATAACCAACTGAGTCAATAAAGCCGTGCTGTTGCTTACCTAACAAGTTACCAGCACCCCGAATCGACAAGTCGCGCATCGCGATTTTAAAGCCAGATCCAAGTTCCGTAAAGTCCTTGATGGCCTGTAACCGTTTCTCACCAACTTCTGTCAAAACTTTATTTTGCTGATAAGTAAAGTAAGCATAGGCGACCCGACTACTCCGACCAATCCGGCCACGCAACTGGTATAGCTGTGACAGTCCCATCCGGTCAGCATTTTCCACAAATAAGGTGTTGACGTTTGGAATATCAACCCCGGTCTCAATGATCGTCGTTGTCACTAACACATCGTACTCACCCCGAATGAAATCGTAGAGAATCCCTTCGAGTTGTGACTCAGGCATCTGACCATCAATATGGGCCACCGCCGCGTCAGGAACCAAGTCTTTGATCTGTGCAACGACTTTATCAATATCATGAACCCGGTTATGCAAATAAAAAACCTGCCCATTACGTTGCATTTCTCGTTCAATTCCCTCTTTAATGACGCCAAAATTCTGTTCCATGACGTACGTTTGGATCGGATAACGGTTCGTTGGCGGCGTCTCAATCACTGATAAGTCCCGTACACCGAGCATCGACATGTGTAATGTTCGCGGAATCGGCGTTGCCGTTAACGTCAAGACATCCACACTAGCCTTCAAGGCCTTCAGTCGTTCCTTATGCTTGACCCCAAACCGTTGTTCCTCATCAATAATGAGCAGGCCCAGATCAGCAAACGCGACGTCCTTAGACAGTAAGCGGTGCGTACCAACCACGATGTCAATTTCACCACTCTTTAACTGTTGGACCGTCTCTTTCATTTCCTTAGTTGTTCTGAATCGTGACAGCATGCCAACGTTAATCGGGTAGCCTTCAAACCGATTCAGCATCGTTTCATAATGTTGCTGAGCTAAAATGGTCGTTGGCACTAGAAAGGCCACTTGTTTGCCGGCCTCAATCGCCTTAAACGCGGCCCGTAACGCGACTTCCGTCTTCCCATAACCAACATCGCCGACCAATAGGCGGTCCATCGGTTTCGGTCGTTCCATATCATGCTTGATTTCATTAATACTACGAATTTGATCCGGCGTCTCTGGGTACGGAAAATCGTTATCGAAATCATCTTGATAACTATCGTCCGGTGGAAAGGCGTAACCTTTCTCTGCCTCTCGCTTGGCATACAGGTCGACTAGTTCATCCGCGATATCTTCAATTTTCGCCGCGACTTTGCGCTTCGCTTTCGTCCATTCGGTACCACCCAACTTATTGATGCGTGGCGTCTTTGATTCTGACGAAACGTACTTTTGAACTAGGTTTAACTGGGTCACGGGAATAAAGATCTTCGCATTATTTTGATACGCAATCGTAATGTAGTCTTGATGGACACCATCAACTTCCAGCGTCTCCATACCAACGTACTTTCCGATCCCGTGATTGACGTGCACGACGTAATCGCCGGGTTTGAGATCCGTATAACTCTTCAACCGTTCGGCATTAGCCAAGGTCTGACGACGTGGACGCTTCTTAGCCACCTTCTTGAACATTTCTTGCTCGGTTACGATGACTAATTTACCATCCGGAAACTCAAATCCATTTTGCAAGCTACCTTGCACGATTTGAACCGCACCCGGTTGTAAATTAGTGGCCTTAGTCATAACCGCTTCGATTTCAAAATCATCAAGCGTATCACTGACCTTTGTCAGACGCTCAGCCTCTGATACCATCAAGACCACCGTCTGTTTAAGCTTATGCCACCGATCCAGTTCGGTCTTCAACGCTGGGAGCTGCCCAAAAAATTCCTGCATCGGGCGTGTGCGCACGTTAGTTACTTGCGCTAGTTTGACGTTGCCGATGCCCTTTTGAAACAGCGAAATCAAGAGTTGTGCATGTTGGTCATCCCGGAGCAAATCCCGAATATCATTGCCGTAACTCGCAGTTGCCAGCACCCGGTGATGTGCCAATTGGTCCGTAACCCAGTCAGCTTCTTGCGTTAATAACTGCTGCTCACTATCAAGCAAACGCGAATATTCTTCGAAGATAACGAGCCCGTCAGCGGCCACATAGTCAAAAATACTCGTTTTCCGGTCGTATAAATAATCGCCATATAATAATAAATCGTTTCCGATAATTCCTTTTTCCATGTCAGCTAAAGGTTGTGCTAAATTATCGGCCAAAGTCTGGCGTTCGGCTGGCTTGAGTTTCTTATTTTCAGCCGCAATCGCCGTTTTAAGACGCTGTGCCCCGGCCTGCAGCATAGCTGATGTTAGGATAAAGTCGGTAGCTGGTAAAATCGTATACTCATCCAAGTTTTCCACCGAACGTTGCGTTTCCGGGTCAAAATACTTCAGTGTATCAACTTCAGTATCAAAGAAGTCCAGTCGTAAAGGGTAGTCCGCATCTAACGGGTAAATATCCACGATTGAGCCCCGTACCGCAAAATCTCCTGGGCGTGCGACTAACTTTTCCTTAACGTAACCCATGTCGTGTAGTTGCCGCTGCAAGTCTTCCAAATCAATATCTTGACCAACGGCTACCGGTAACGTGGCTGCTTGAAATTGTGCGACGGGCGGCAAGAACCGCCGGGCACCTGCAACCGAGGTCACGACCACTGCCGGACTGTCACGCAATAAGGCGTTTAAAGCCTGGACCCGTTGCGCTCGTGACTCTGGTGAACTTGTCGCAACCTCCGTCGCAATCATTTCTTCAGCTGGGAATAAAAAAACTTGGTCTTCATCTAAGAGACTCGTTAAATCATCCACTAGCTGACTCGCGTGAAAACCGTTATCGGTCACGATCAGTAATGAATGCGTTAATTGGTGAAATAGCGCGCTTAAATAAACCGTTCGTGCCGAACCGTTCAATCCGGTGATTAGTTGCCGACTACGCGGGCTGATACCTGCTAAAATTGTTTGAAAGTCGGGCGTTTGCTCAACAATCGTTTCAATATCCATTCTGTCGTTTCCTCCCGGGCTAGTTATATTGATTCATAACTGCCGCAAAATCATCATTTGCTAACCAAGCTTCGACCGCCGCTAGCGCCGTAATCTTAGCATCGTCAAACTTTGCCACTTCGGCTGGCGTAAATTTCCCCAACACGTAATCAACAACACTCATCTTCTGAGGATGGTCAATACCAACTTTAACGCGCTTGAAGTGCTGATCACCAACATGACTAATAATGCTCTTGATGCCATTATGACCACCCGCCGATCCCTTTTGCTTGAGGCGTACTTTTCCTAATGGTAAATCTAAATCATCATGTATAACGAGCAAATCAGCAGGATCAACATTGTAATAGCTCATCAACGGTCCCACCGCTCGTCCAGAATCATTCATATAAGTGGCGGGTTTCACCAGTAAAATCTTCTTACCGTCTTGAAAAGCCGTTGCCACCTGTGCTTCAAATTTACTCGTTTGAAACGTAACGTTTAGTTTGCTAGCTAATTCGTCCACAATCATAAAACCAACATTATGACGTGTCTGGGCATATTGCCGCCCAATGTTGCCTAACCCAACGATCATTTTCATAATTTTATCTTCTCCTATTACTTTGCATACCAAAACAGGCCGAACCGGTAATCGACCCGATTCGGCAACTCTGAGTAACGATACCACCTAAGTCGTATTGGCACCACTACTCACACCGTGACCGACGCGCCCGCCAGTCAAGTGTTCAAAAGTTAGCGTTTATTAAGTGCGATAAGTATACCACAAAGGGCTTATTGACGCCCGCCAAAGGGTTTTGCGGACATTGTTAATAATTGTATTAAAAGCATGCTCAATCTAACACTTATTTTGCACAAACATGGTATACTTTAACCGTAAAAACTAAATTTTCACTACGAGAGGATGACTTATTTTGTCAAGCATGCCAAATCATCAAAAAGTTGTGTTAGTCGGCGACGGCGCTGTTGGTTCTAGTTACGCTTTTGCCATGGCACAACAAGGAATTGCTGAAGAATTTGTAATTGTCGATGTTGTTAAAGATCGGACAAAGGGTGACGCCCTTGATCTTGAAGACGCCCAAGCATTCACCGCTCCCAAGAAGATTTACTCAGGCGAATATTCAGATTGTAAGGACGCTGACTTAGTTGTTATTACAGCCGGTGCGCCTCAAAAGCCTGGTGAATCACGTTTAGACTTAGTTAACAAGAATTTAAATATCCTATCATCCATTGTCAAACCAGTTGTTGACTCCGGCTTTGACGGCATCTTCTTAGTTGCTGCTAACCCTGTTGACATCTTAACTTACGCTACTTGGAAATTCTCAGGTTTCCCAAAGGATCGTGTCATTGGTTCAGGGACTTCCTTAGACTCTTCACGTTTACGCGTTGCGTTAGGCAAACAATTCAATGTTGATCCTCGTTCCGTTGATGCTTACATCATGGGTGAACACGGTGATTCTGAATTTGCTGCTTACTCAACTGCAACCATCGGGACACGTCCAGTTCGCGATGTCGCTAAGGAACAAGGCGTTTCTGACGAAGATTTAGCCAAGTTAGAAGATGGTGTTCGTAACAAAGCTTACGACATCATCAACTTGAAGGGTGCCACGTTCTACGGTATCGGGACTGCTTTAATGCGGATTTCCAAAGCCATTTTACGTGATGAAAATGCCGTTTTACCAGTAGGTGCCTACATGGACGGCCAATACGGCTTAAACGACATTTATATCGGGACTCCGGCTGTGATTGGTGGAACTGGTTTGAAACAAATCATCGAATCACCACTTTCAGCTGACGAACTCAAGAAGATGCAAGATTCCGCCGCAACTTTGAAAAAAGTGCTTAACGACGGTTTAGCTGAATTAGAAAATAAATAATCATTTCATACGATTAAATGTATGATGAACGCTCGTCTATAGCAGACGGGCGTTTTTTTGTTTGCTTGAGGGTACCTTAGCGATTCATTAAAGCGCAACACGCACTAAAGGCTATTTTTAAAACTTTCTTATCACGATTACCGGCCTTGAAGTTTGCACTCATCTCACTTCTGTTATAAGGTGAGAATATTACGAATATATGGAGGACCAACTTAATTATGAAACATAAACGTGGACTTATGATTGGGGGCAGTATCCTCGGTCTCCTCGTCATCGGATATGTTGCCACGAGCTTAATCTGGCAACATCAACAAACGTTCCTCAGTAATACGTCGGTCGCTGGTGTTGACGTCAGTGGTAAAACCGCCGCTCAAGCAGCACCGAAAGTTAATCGCGCTTTAGAACATCGCACTTATCGAATTATTGAAAACGGCCAAACAAAGTACTCATTTACCAGCAAATCAGCCGGTATTACAATCAATACTAAAAAAGATTTAACCAAATTAGTGACCAAACAAAACTACTGGCGTTGGCCCCTTGCACTATTGCAATCGGCTCAGGCTGATGATAGCTCAGCGGTTGGACAACTAACCATCAATCACACTGATTTGAAAACCCTACTACAAAAAATCACCACGACTGCCAATCAAACCAAACGAACAAAAACTGAAAACGCCAAGTTAGTTTATCAACATAACCAAGTTGAGATTAAGAAAGAAGTTCAAGGAACCGAATTAGATCAAGCTAAACTTAAGACGGTCGTCACCAAAGCAATTAGTAATGGTGACAGTCATATCACCCTTAAAGACGCCTACGTCACTCCGACCGTTACCAGCACGAGTGCTAGTTTAAAGACGGCCAAAGTAAAATCAGCGAAATACGCTACCGAAAAGGCCACCTATAATATCAACGGTCATAAATTCACGATTCCTCACGACCTAATTCTCAGTTGGATTAAAGTCGATAAGCAAGGCAAAGTGAGTTTAGACCAAAACGCTGTTCTGACTTACGTGAAGCAATTGAATGATAAGTATCATACCTATCATACGACGCGTCAGTTCAAGAGTACGGCGCGTGGGACCGTATCCGTCAGCGGTGGGTTTTATGGCTGGACCATTAAGACCGAAGCAGAGGCCAAAGCCCTTGCTACTGAAATTTTGAAAGGCAAGGACTTTACCCGCTCACCAATCACCAGTGGTTCCGGATATAACAACAAGGGCACCGACATCGGCAACACCTACGTCGAAGTTGATAAAGAAAATCAGCATATGTACGTCTACGTTGATGGGAAGCTCAAAGTTTCAACGGACATCGTTACTGGAAAGCCCGGTAAACACGCTACAACAACGGGTGTTTGGTACATCTGGAATAAGGAAAAGAACGCGACCCTTAAAGGTGATAATGACGATGGCTCAAGTTATTCCCAACCAGTTTCTTATTGGATGCCGTTCGATGACACTGGCGAAGGAATTCACGATTCTTCATGGCAAACTCAATATGGTGGTACTTGGTACAAGAAGCACGGCTCGCATGGTTGTGTGAACACCCCACCTTCTGTCATGAAAAAAGTTTTTGCTGCCGTGCCAGTCGGAACACCAGTCATTGTTTTCTAATTTAAATCTAATTTAACCAAGCCGGTCTGAATGTTATCAGGCCGGCTTTTTCATCCCTTTTAGCCGTCGTTTGATGTCATAATGATACGTGTAAGCGGTCGTTTTATGGTATTATTTATTAAAACAAACTAATAAATCTGGGGGACCAACTGCTATGCTATTAAAAACACTCGTAAAGCCTAAAGAACGCCTCGTCACCATTACGGCGGACGCGACCTTAGAGGACGCCTTAAAAGTCTTGGAGGATTCCGGCTTCCGCTGTATTCCAATCTTAGATGAAACCGGTCATATCTTCCGCGGCAACATCTATAAGATGCACATCTATCGGCACAAGTCACGGGGCGGCGACATGTCGCTTCCCGTGACGACCCTGCTTAAAAATGCCACGAAAACGATTCAAGTCGACTCCGCCTTCTACAACATCTTCTTCTCCATCAAAGATTTGCCATACATTGCGGTGCTCGATGAACACGGCTATTTCTATGGCATTCTCACTCATACGCGTCTGCTCGACATGCTCTCACAATCTTGGAACGTTAATGTTGGTAGCTATGTTTTAACAGTTGTCTCCGTTGGTGAACGCGGCGACCTTGCAGCCATGGCTAAGATTATCACGAAATATACTTCAATCGCCGGCTGCCTGACCTTAGACGTCCAAAACGGGACACTCGGTTATCGGACGCTCTTTACCTTGCCAGAAAATGTCGACAGTGAAAAGCTCAAACGAATTATCGACAACTTGAATCGCAAACAATTTAAAGTCATCGAAGTGGAAGATTTACAAGCTGAATAATCACAGTTGCCCCGAGGTTACCTTGGGGCTTTTTTTATGAGATGAATTTTCAGTTCAAAAGCGACCAGCTTAAGACTGCTGAAAACAGTTCGAATTAGGACGATCATTGCTACCGAGCAGTTAACAATCCAAAACGCGTTGACCATTTCAAAATAATCAACCAAAAATCAAATTAACCACATTTCATTAAATGAATAAATAAGAGACCGGCGTAATATGCGAAAAACCATCTTCACATACTACGCCGGTCGTTCTTAATATTAAATTCAGTCACACCCTACTGAATCCGGTCACTAAAGTGCAAGACCCGATCCAAGCTGTACATAATTGGCGCAGTGATACTCATGATAATCAACTCTGATAAAGCAGTTGTTAGATACGTCGGCCAAAAAGCGACACCACTACTCATCATGGTAATCATCAGTGCGATCATAAACATCGAAACGGTGAATAGCGCGATATTCAGTAACATCCGTTGCCAAACCGTCTTCAACTTAGGGGCCAACCACGTCAATACCAGCAGGGCTAATAATGATTGGCCGCCACCAAAGAGAACGTTGAGGAGACTCGCACCGGGACCAAAAGCGTCAAACAAAATAACGCCAGCAACAATTCCCCAAATATACTTGCGATTGAACACGGCTAAGTGGTTCAACCCTTCAGAAACGCGGAATTGAATTGCGCCCGATGCCAAGCTAAAAGCTGCGGGGCCTAGGCATAATACAACATACATTGCAGCGACTAGGGCGTTGATAATCCATGGTCGAATTTTTGATTGTGTCATTCGCTTAATTCCTCCTAGTTTTTTTAACGTGGGATGGTTACGAACCACGTATTGATTGAAACAAAGCGAATATAATCGTAGCACGCTCTAGTAGTTCCCGCAAGCTTGCTAATTGAAAATGCTGGTAGGAATAAATAAGTTACCTAATGTAGCCGCCATTACCGCCTTAATTGCTGGCATCCGGTTGCCGGCCTCTTCAAAGACGACCGCCTGCTTACTCTGGAAGACATCATCCGTAATTTCAAACGCCGTCATTCCGTACTGTTCGCCTAATTTGGCTCCCAGCTGCGTCTTTAGATCGTGTAGTGCTGGTAAGCAATGCATGACAATCGTCGATGACTTGCCAGTAGCTGCGAGTAACGCAGTATTAATTTGAAACGGCAATAGTTGCTTGATCCGCTCACCATAGTCGACCTGCTCGCCCATTGAGACCCAGACATCCGTATAAAGCGCATCAGCCTGAGTAACGGCTTGTTGCGGATCAGCCGTAATCACGACCGTGCTCCCAGCTGCCTGCGCATACTGTTGGGCCAACGCGACCACTGCTGGGGCTGGCTGTAACGCTACCGGGGCCCCGATAGCGATATTGATGCCGAGCATCGCTCCCGCCACAAGTAAACTATTAGCCATATTATTGCGACCATCACCAACGTACGCTAACGTCAACCCTTTTAAATGACCAAAATGTTCCTTTAATGTTAAAAAATCCGCTAAAATCTGCGTCGGGTGCCACTCATCGGTCAATCCGTTCCAGACTGGCACACCACTATAGGTCGCTAAGTCTTCGACCGTGCTTTGTTTAAAGCCCCGAAATTCAATACCATCATACATGGACCCCAGTACTTTCGCCGTATCAACAACTGACTCCTTCGTCCCGAATTGGATGTCGTCCTTACCCAAAAACTCTGGATTCGCGCCCAGATCATTAGCCGCCACAGTAAACGCAGAACGTGTCCGTGTTGACGTTTTTTCAAACAGCAACGCAATATTTTTTCCTTGTAAATAAGGGTGTGGGATATGGTGTGCTTTAAGGGTCTTCAAGTGACTAGCAAAGTCAATTAAGTAAGCTAATTCTGTTGGTGTATAGTCGATTTCCTTCAAGAATGACCGACCTTCAAATTGATTATTCATTCGTCGTGACCTCCGTTGTCAAAGTTGTCAGTACCTTTGCAATCAAGGCAATCCCAGCTAATAAATCGGCCGGTTGCATCACAATTGGGGGTAACAAACGTAACGTATTATCGCCAGCTGATAACGTCAATAAGCCTTCTACTTGTAGCCGGGTAATGACTTGATTAACCGGGATTTGTTCATCTAAGTGGATTCCAATCATTAGGCCCTTCCCCGTGATTTGTTTAACTACCGGTATCGGTTCGACTTGAGTCGCTAGGGCTTGCCAGACAAGTTCGGCATGGGCCCGAACCGTCGTTAACAGCGCCGGTGTTAATTGGGTCAAGACACGTTTTGCCGCCGCCATAGCAACAGTATTACCGGCGAACGTCGAGCCATGGCTGCCCGGACCAAAGGCAGTGGCTAATTGCCGCCGACCAACCATTGCCCCCACTGGCAAGCCATTCGCTAAGCCCTTGGCGACCGTGTAGATATCAGGATCCAGGCCGTAACCTTCATAGGCCATCCGGTAACCAGTCCGACCGATTCCCGTCTGCACCTCATCAATAATCAACAAAACACCCGTTGCTTGGCATTTCGCATTAACCGCTTGTAACCAAGCTGTTTGTCCCGCAAAGACGCCGCCTTCACCTTGAACGACTTCTAAAATAACGGCCGCCAACTCTGGTGTGATTTTGTCCAAAGCCGCGTCGTCATTATAGGTTGCAAACGTGATGCCAGGCACTAATGGCGCATAGCCAGCCTGAATATGAGGATTGCCCGTCATCGACATAGCGCCATAGGTTCGACCGTGAAATGAATGCTGAAAAGCTAAGATGCCGGTTTTACCTGTGTACTTCCGTGCGAGTTTTAATGCAGCTTCATTAGCTTCGGTTCCGGAATTTGCAAAGTATACGAGTCGCTCTTCACCATTCGCTAACAGGCCGGCAACGGCATCTTGTAATTCATTTTCGTATAAATTCGACGTATGCCAGATATGCGTCAACTGCTGGGTGACGGCTGCCTGAATTTGTGGTTGGTGATACCCAAAGTTGCAGACCCCGATTCCCGCTGTAAAATCTAAATACGTCTTGCCATGATTATCAGTCAGATGAACGCCCTGACCATCCGTAATGGCAAATGGAAAACGTTGATAGGTTGGAAACACGTGTTGCATGGTCATACGGCCACCTCCTGAATAATTGCGGTTCCTGGTTGATCGATTGCATTCGTAATAATAGCCTGCTTGACTCCCGTCTGAATCGCGGCAATTGCAGCTTGAACTTTGGGTTGCATTCCCGCGGTGATCACAGCTGTTCGAATCAATTGCTGAGCTTGTTGTGGCGATAGTGATGTCATCACATTACCGTGATGTATAATTCCCGGGACATCGGTTAGCAAAACCAATTTTTCAGCATGTAGTTGTTGGGCTAGCACGGTCGCTGCCATATCCGCATTGACATTGAGCCATTGTCCCGTCTCGGTTAAGGCTAAAGGGGCCAAAATACCGATATGATGAGCCAACAATTGCATTAATTGCACTTGATTGACAGCGGTGAGCCGGCCGACATACCCTAGCTGTCGATAATCAATCAATTCACCAGTTAGTAACTGATTATCCGCCGCATTGAGCCCCAACACAGGTAGGTGATGTTGCGTTAATTTTGCAAGTAAGGCTGGTTGTGCATCTCCTAGCAGGGCCAACTTGGTGAGCACTAAGGTCGCCGCATCCGTCACCCGCAACCCGTTCACCTTATGCACGGGCAAAGCAAGCTGAGTCGTCAGTCGATTGATCATTGGCCCCCCACCGTGTACGATCAGAATCTGATAATGCTGTTGGTACCACTGTGCGATTTGGTCAAAGAAAGTGGTGCTCAATTGGCTAATCGCCTGGCCCCCAATCTTAATTACAATTAATTTTGTCATTTTCACCACCTCCGTTTAAGTATGATAGCTCGCGTTAATTTTGACGTAGTTGTAAGTCAAGTCACAACCCCAAGCCTGACCACTTGCTGTACCGTGATGTAAATCAACATCGATCATAATCTGGTTATCACGTAAGGTCGCCTGCACCGCTGCCATATCAAAGTCAACGGCCAGACTTTGTTGAACAAGTAAAACGCCGTTCATTTCAATATCGACCGTCGCCACATCGATGTCTGCATCAGTGGCGCCAATCGTGCTAATGATTCGCCCCCAATTCGGGTCTTCACCGAAAATGGCCGCCTTAACGAGGTTAGAGCCAACAATTGCTTTGGCGATTTGCTGACCATCAAACGTTGTAGCGGCGTGGACCACATTACATTCGACTAACTTGGTCGCACCCTCACCGTCAGCGGCAATTTGCTTGGCAAGTTGGCCTAAGACATAGTGCAACGCCTGATTAAAAATATCATAGTCGGTGGTACCCGCTTGTAAACTCGGATTATCTGCCAGACCATTCGCCAACGTGACCACCATGTCATTAGTAGACGTGTCACCGTCAACAGTAATTTGATTGAATGTCTGATCAACGTTAGTACTTAGCATGTCCTGTAAAACTGGCCCGTCTATTTGGGCATCGGTGGTGACAAAACCAAGCATGGTTGCCATCTTGGGATGAATCATTCCAGAACCTTTGGCAAAACCGGTCAAGGTAACTAACTGGCCGCTGAGTTCACACTGCACACAGACGGTTTTTGGATGCTGGTCTGTCGTTAACACGGCGTAGGTCACCGCGTCACTCTTCGTTGGTGTCAATTGCGGCAAGCCGTTTTTGATTTTATCCATGGGTAACTGAGCACCAATCAGCCCAGTTGAAGCAACGCCAATCAAGTTCGGCGCCACGTTTAGTTTATTCGCTAACCAGGCTTGTTCTTGCAGCGCATTCCGCCACCCCTGCTCGCCAGTACAAGAATTGGCGATTGCACTATTCAGCAGCAGTCCCTGTAATTGGTGGCCCTGGTCGATCATCTGTTTAGTTAACTTAGTTGGTGCTGCCTGAAACTGATTCGTCGTATAAGTTCCAGCCGCACTGGCAGGCACTTTTGAAAATAGCCAACCAAAATCTTTTTTATGACGACGAAGACCAATATGAATGCCATCACTGTAAAAACCTGCCGGCCACTGAAAGGCAACCGTTTCAAACTTCGTATTCGTTAAAACTTGCATCTGCATAACTTCCTCTCTTATTGCACCTTATCAGGGAAATACAGGTAACGTCGGTAATCCGGCCGTAACCGCGAAATCAAAATAGCGATTAAAATTCTGAACGGCCTGCCCCGCAGCACCTTTCATCAAATTGTCAATGACGCTCACAACCACGATGGTGTTCGTGACCGGATTATAATCAACGCCTAACGCACAGTTATTAGACCCAACAACGTCCTTGAGCGTCGGCATCCCCGTTGGTAGCACTTGCACGAACGGCTGCTCATGATAGGTCGCGGTAAAAGCAGCGCGGACCTGCGTCGTTGTCAATGCTGACTTCGCTTTGGCATAAATAGTCGTCATAATCCCACGCGTTACTGGAATCAAAGTGGTAGTAAATTCAATCGCAGAAATCGCGGACCACCACTGCTGTAACTGTTGCATCATTTCAGGGATATGTTGATGTTGATTCAACTTATATAAACTCAAATTATCATTCACAGCGACGTAATGACTCGCAGCTGTCGCTCGTTTGCCAGCACCAGATAAGCCGGACTTAGCATCCACAACAATCGAAGTCGGTTCGACCAACTGCTGCTGAGCAAGTGGCGCTAGTCCTAATAACGTAGCAGTCGCATAGCAGCCGGGATTCGCAATGTAGGTGGACAACGGCGCCGGCATATCAGCTAAGCCGTAGCTAGCCTGCGCCAAAGCGGTCGCCGATGCTGGATCACGTTGGTACCACCGCTGATATTGCTCTGGATCATGCAAGCGGAAGTCACCAGATAAATCGATGACTGGAAAATGAGCAGCGATGAATGGTAATGCCAATTGTCGCGTGATACCCGCTGATGTCGCAAAGAACACAATCGCGTTATCGCGCATGATTGCCGTCGCATCGAATGGTCGAATAACCGCCGTTTCTTTCTGGTACATGGCTGCCACCGTCTTTAATGCCACCGTAGTTGCTCCCACGTGCCCGTATAATTGGATGCGATCAATCTCGGGATGTTGTTTCAAGAGCCGGTACAACACCGTGCCACTGTACCCCGTAACGCCAACTAGCGCGACTTGCATATAATCACCTCAAATATTCAAAAATAGTGTATTAGCTGCATGTTCATGCAGAAAGTATGATTCACACTATATTCTCATCGCTTTTAAATTGCAAGCTTTATTGAAAAAATATTCATTTTTATTCTATTAATTGCATATTTTTAGCTTTATTCAGTGATTTATGCATTTAATATGTATTTTTAATTGACATCCACAATAAAATGATGTTTACTTATCCCATTAACCAAAATGAAATTTTAACCAAATTATCAGAAAGGGTGCGATTGGGATGAACAAATACTTAACTTTAGCAGACGGCACACAGTGGATTGGAACGGCAATTGGGGATTGCCAGCTAGAGGCTGCGGGGCGCATCGTCTTCAATACGGGAATGACGGGTTATCAGGAAACATTGACTGATCCATCCTACCTAAATCAAATGATTGCCTTCACTTACCCATTAATTGGTAATTATGGTATCGATCCGACCGTGGCCCAGGCACCAACAATTGGCGCACAAGCCATCATCGTTCACGAGCTGGCCACTTTTAATGATCACTATACTAGTCGCCAATCACTGGCAAGTTTTCTGACAATCCACCATGTAGCCGGCATTGAAGGCGTCGATACTCGTGACCTAACGATTCACATTCGCCAAACGGGAGCCCAGATGGCAATCTTGAGCAATCATCCCATCACTGATTTTGAAGCGCAACTCGCCACATTCGCACCCCAAGTACTAACGGCTACCCCCCTCCCAGTAGCGACGACCACCATCCGTCCACGCGTCGCGATTCTCAACTTTGGTGAAAAAGCAGCTATCACCGCTGAATTGCAAGCCCGGGGCGCGGACGTTGTTGTCCTTCCACCTACAGCTAGTCTCAAGGCCGTGGCCGCGTATCACCCTGACGGAATTTTGTTATCCAACGGTCCCGGTGATCCGACTGACTATCACACTTACTTAGCGACCATTCGCCAACTCGCACAACGTTATCCGCTGGCTGGCATTTGCCTTGGTCATCAGTTGATTGCACTCGCCTATGGTGCTCGGACTTACCAGCTTTCCTTTGGTCACCACGGGCTAAACCATCCGGTACAAGCCTGCGCTGACGGTCGTATTATCATGACTTCGCAAAATCATGATTACTCCGTCGATCCGGCATCGATCAAGGGCACCCCGCTGATCGTCACGCACACTGAATTAAATGACGGCAGCATTGAAGGCTTGCGCCTACCGCACCAGGCCGTAATGTCGGTGCAATTCCATCCCGAAGCACACCCGGGACCCCAGGAAGCTGGGCAATTTTTCGATGATTTCTTACTAACAATTCAAAAGGAGGCGGTTGTTAATGCCTAAAAACAATGCCATTCATTCGATTGCTGTCATCGGTTCTGGTCCAATCAAAATCGGTCAAGCCGCTGAGTTCGACTATGCCGGTACTCAGGCTTGTCTAAGCCTTAAAGCGGCCGGCTATCATGTCATTTTGATCAATTCAAACCCAGCAACCATCATGACTGACACGGCCACCGCCGACGAAGTCTACTTAGAACCTCTGACTTTGACCAGTGTCACTAAAATTCTGCGGGCCGCCCACCCTGATGCTTTGCTCCCGACACTTGGTGGACAAACCGGATTGAACCTAGCGATGGCGTTAGATCAGGCTGGCGTTCTTAATGAGTTGAAGATCCAACTGCTAGGAACTTCCCTAGCCACCATCAATCAAGCTGAAGACCGGGCAGCATTTAAAACACTTATGAAGCGGCTCCATCAACCGATTCCAGCAAGTACCACTGTTCACCACGTGACCAGTGCATTGTCGTTTGCTGAAAAAATCGGTTATCCGGTCATTGTTCGTCCAGCCTTTACACTCGGGGGTTCAGGTGGCGGCATTGCCAATAATGCCGCCGAATTGACCCAAACGTTACAGCGGGGGTTGACCATGTCCCCCGTCACCGAGTGCTTGATTGAACAAAGTATCGCCGGCTTCAAAGAAATTGAATTCGAAGTCATGCGTGATAATCAGGGTACCAAGATCATCGTCTGTTCCATGGAAAACTTCGATCCGGTCGGTATTCACACTGGCGATTCTATCGTGTATGCCCCCGTTCAGACTTTGACTGACACTGAATATCAGCAGCTACGAACGGCGGCTTTGACGATTGTGGAAGCCCTCGACATTAGAGGTGGGTGCAACGTTCAACTCGCTCAAGACCCGAATAGTCGTCAGTACTACGTCATCGAAGTGAACCCGCGGGTCAGTCGTTCATCGGCGCTAGCTTCTAAAGCGACGGGATATCCAATTGCCAAAATTGCAGCCGATATCGCAATTGGTCTAAATTTATCTGAGATCAAGAATCCAGTCACGCAGACAACCTACGCGGCCTTTGAACCAGCTTTAGACTATGTGGTTGCCAAAATCCCCCGGTTTGCGTTTGACAAGTTTCCAACGGCCGACGCTCACTTGGGAACACAGATGAAAGCCACGGGGGAGGTCATGGCGATTGGGTCAACCTTGGAGGAAGCCACGCTCAAGGCGATTGCTTCGCTTGAAATCGATCCCAAGACCCAAGCGTCCTTGACCCCTGACCACCACGTCACCACGACTGAATATATCGACCAATTGACCCACCCGACAGATCAGCGGCTCTTCTATCTATTGGCGGCGCTGCAAGCGGGTTGGCCGTTAGCAAAATTAGCGACGCTAACGCAAATCACGCCATTTTTCTTGAGTAAGTTACAGCACATCGCCCAACTCATCCGGAATATCAAGCAAGTGCCGACGTCCCAACACCTCTTATCGGCGAAAAAGTACGGTGTGAGTCTGGCGACCATGGCGCATTATGCCCAAACTTCGGTAGCGACCATTGCTGCCATGACTGCTGATTTACCCTTCGTTTATAAAATGGTCGATACGTGTGCTGGTGAATTTGCCAGTGTTACACCATATTTTTACAGCACTGCTTTTGGACAAACTAACGAGAGTCACCCACTAGGACACAGTATTTTAGTACTCGGATCAGGCCCCATTCGAATCGGACAAGGCATCGAATTCGACTACACCACCGTTCACTGTGTCAAGGCCATTCAACAAGCTGGCTACCATGCAATCGTCGTCAATAACAACCCCGAGACGGTCTCCACCGACTTTTCTACCTCGGATAAGCTTTATTTCGAGCCACTAACAATCGAACGTTTGATGCCAATCATTGCGTTGGAGCAACCCGCGGGCGTCATCGTTCAATTTGGGGGCCAAACTGCGATCAACCTTGCCCATCAGCTAACTAAATTAGGAGTCACCGTCCTAGGAACCAGTGTGTCCGCTACCGATTTGACCGAAGACCGGCAATCTTTTGCGGACTGTTTACGTCTACTAAAGATTGCCCAAGCCGCTGGAACGACCGTAACTGAGTTATCCGGTGCCCGTCAAGCAGCTCACGCAATCGGTTACCCCTTACTCGTACGGCCAAGCTTTGTACTCGGCGGCCGGGCCATGGCAATCGTTCATAACGATCATGAGCTCACGCCAGTTATTAAATCAGCGGTGGCAGCTGGCCATGGTGCGCCTATCTTAATGGACCAATACTTGGCGGGAACCGAGTGTGAAGTTGACGTTCTCTCCGACGGAACGTCGTGCTTCATTCCAGGAATCATGGAACATATTGAAGGTGCTGGCGTTCATTCTGGCGATTCCATTACAGTCTATCCACCACAGCACCTCAGCCCTGCTGTTCAAGATAAGATCGTCACCATTGCCACCAAATTAGCACAACACCTCCACTGTGTCGGTATGATGAACATTCAGTTCGTCGTCACCGATGATGTCTACGTAATCGACGTTAATCCGCGGGCAAGTCGAACAGTTCCTTACATGAGCAAGGTTACTCACTTGCCACTGGCACAATTGGCAACCCGGCTAATTCTCGGTCAAAGTTTAGCAACCCTTGGCCTAGTCCCCGGACTCTTGACACCCGCTCCACAACAAATTGCTATAAAGGCCCCAGTCTTCTCTTTCAATAAATTGCCACAATCACCAGTCGTTTTAAGTCCTGAGATGAAATCAACTGGTGAGACTCTTGGTATCGGCCCGACTTTCACGACCGCTTGGCATGCCGCCATGGCTGATAGTTATCACTTAGAGACTTGGCAAACCGTGGATGGTCTCATCACCGATATTGCCACTGTGGCGCAACCCGCGGTCCAGGAACTGTTCGCGGCTAACCACCTCACCGTCACAACAATCGCTAACACGACTGATTGGCCTGCAAAGACTAAAGCAGTGGGTTTCACGCTTAATGACCAACCTGATAATCCCGTGGCTATCGCTGCATTGAATCATGGACAACCATTGATTACGGCGATTGATACGCTTAAGACCCTATTGGCCAGTACGACAACGATGGTAAGCGAATAAGCCTGCTTCTTCGTACTTAGTCCAACTAACGAAGTCCCCTGGATGGCCATATCAAGCTCACCACCATGCGATCCTGTTTTTTCACAGCAAAAATGCTTATCAAGACTGGTATCTCGCCAATCATCTTGATAAGCATTTTTTAGTCATCACCCAGCAACCTGTCCATCATGAGCGCCAAAGTTTAATTTATCTTGAATCCGATGCCGAAATTCAGCAAAATCGACACTCAACCGTGACCGTGGATGTGGTAATGGATTTGTCACAATTTCTTTGATTCTCCCAGGACGAGGCGTCATCACAATAATTCGGTCACTCAAGTAGACTGCCTCATCGATATCATGAGTAACTAAAATCATCGTCGTCTGTGTCTGCTGCCAAACCTGTTCGATGACATTCTGAATATCCGCACGTGTAAACGCATCAAGAGCCCCCATCGGCTCATCCAAAAGTAGGAGCTGCGGGTTCATGATAATTGACCGCGCGAGGGCAGCTCGTTGGGCCATCCCACCAGAAACCTGATGCGGATAAGCATTTTCAAAGCCTTTTAGCCCCATCAATTCAATATAATGGTCGACCAATTGGTGGTCATAATGCCGACCACGCGTCACTTTCAGGCCGACACTAATATTCTCCTTGATTGTTGACCATGGAAAAAGGCTGCCATGTTGGAAAACATAACCGCGAGAATTATCTGGTCGCTTAATCTGCTGATTATCGATCGTTAGCTGACCGCTAGCGGGATGGTCTAATCCAGAAATCAGGCGTAGTAACGTGGTCTTACCACAACCAGACGGCCCAATGATTGCTACGAACTCACCCGGATTGACGGTGAAATCAATATCATCTAGCACGTCGATCTGATGACCATCATTGTCTTGAAGCCGCTGATTAACATGTTGAACTGCAAGTAATCCCATCTTATAAGCTCCTTTCTAGTGAGCACCATCGCGCCAACGTAGGCAGTAATCTTGAACTTTGGTAAACACCGCAAATAACACTGAAAACAGAATCGCCATAATCACAATTGCCGCATAGACTTGTGTATAATTCCCGGTACCCTTTGCCCAGTTGATAAACCAGCCCAGTCCGACCTTAGCACCAATCATCTCGGAAATTACCAGCATTGTAAACGACAATCCCATTGCCGTATAAACGCCAGTAAAGATACTTGGCAACGCTCCGGGAAGGACGATTTTGCGGATAATCTGCCACTCACTAAATCCTAAGGTCTTTGCTGATTCGAAGTATTCCTTGCTAATCCCTTGAACGCCACCAATCGTCATGAAGGCCACTGGAAACCAAACCGAGAAGGCAATCAAGAAGACTTCGGCCATGTAACTAGTCGGAAAGATGACCATCGTCAGCGGCATCCATGCAGCCGCAGGGATAATCCCGATGACCTTCAAGTAGGGGAATGCCCAGTAGTTAAACTCACGATAGCGTCCCATGCCCAAACCAAGTAAGATTCCAAGAATGGTCCCAATCACAAAACTAATCAACCAAAGCGCTAATGATGACAACGTCGAAGCCCAGAGCAAGCCGGCATTTTCGCGCATCTGGTCCAAGATTTGTGCAAAGCTCACGAAGAAAGGCTGTTCTAGAACGGCAAACTTTTCGGTCAGAAGATCCTGCACGATCAGCAAGCCAACTAACGAAACGTTCAACTGGGCAAAATGTCCATTATACCGGCGAATTCGACCATTTGTAACTGCGCCAATCAGCGTAACAATCAATAAATAAGCAAAGTACCCACCTAAAAACCAATGATACGTCTGATTATTAACGGTTTCCTGTGATACAACCAATTGGTTTTCAAAATACGCAATTGCTAATACGACTAAACTAACAATGTTCCAGGTCAAGTGCCAGGGCTTCCAATAACGGCCAGTTGTCTTAGCTGCCTGCACAACTTTTTTTCGACTCAATTGGACTGCTGTTATTTGCATACTATTCTACCTCCTTGAACTTAGTTCTTAGATAAATCTGGATACCAATAAGCTTGCTTCAACAATTGCTTGTTATTCGTATTCTTCTTCAAATATCCTGCTTGCTTCAATTGCTTGATATAATAACTTAAATCTTCTTTACCTGTCTTAAGATTTAGTTCAAAATGTTCATCTTTCAAGATCTGGGTCACATTCTTCACATTGATAAACTTCGTCTTGGAGACATACCCCTTATTTAATTCAATCTTTGCTGTCTCTTCAGGATGGTTATTGATCCAAGCAGCGGCTTGTTTGTATGAACGGACAATGGCCTTAGCCTTCGCTGGATTCTCTTTGACTAACTTGCTCGAAACGTACAAGTAACAGCAAGCACCCTTTGATTTCATTCCCATTGCAGCCATCTTAGCATTGCCACTATTGTTATTATTATCAATAATGGTCTTAAACCCAGATTCCTTTTGTGCTTGGTAAGCATACGGATCGACCGTCCCAATTGCATCGACCTGCCCCTTTTCAGCCGCCTTTGCCAATAGATCAGTGCTGTAAACCTTCCACGTTACTCCCGTCTTCGGATCAATACCCGCATGTTGAAGTGCAATGGACGTCACGTATTGTGGTGTTGAACCCTGAGCCGGAATTCCAATCGTCTTGCCTTTTAAGTCCTTAACACTCTTAATGCTTGAGTTTTTCGGAACCAGCAACTTGATACAGCCTTGGTGGATTCCACCAACAGCTTTGATTTGCGCCCCGTTTTGAATCGCAGGTAAGTATTGAAAATCACCATTTTGCGCGTCATATTTGCCACTAGCAAAACCCGCTTCTAGGTCACTGATATCCCGCGGGTTCGCTACTAGTTTGGCCTTGATACCATTTTTCTTAAAGAACCCCTTCTCATACGCGATATAATTTGGCGCATTACAAATAGAACCGTCCTTAGCTGGTATCGTTACTTCACCATACTTATAGGTTTTAGATGTATCCTTACTACTAGCACTGCTACTGCCGCAGCCAGCTAATACTGTTCCCAGTGCAATAAAACTTAATAACCCAAAAATAATTTCCTTTTTTCGCATACGCGAAGCCTCCCCAAAAATATATAATAAAAAATCGCCCCACTGTCGTTATGACAGAAGGACGATGACTCGTGTTACCACCTTTAATTCGACTATTTTTCGCAAAATAGTCCTCAGCAGGTACGTCAATCTCACTGAATTGAGATACCTTTGTCCGTTTATCGGGGACCACCGTCAGCGCTTAATCATTCGGCACTGAATGCTCCAAGACCATTTTCAACCATGCGGGAATACCGGCTTGCACCTGACCCGGCTCTCTGAAAAACCCACGATTGATTTACTTATCTCATCACCGCATTTGAATAATTAGAATATAATTAGATTATAGTTCTAAGTTCACACTTGTCAACACAAAATTTAATGTTTCTAATTTTTGATTTGAATTCAGTCGTTCTTTTATCGTTGTCAAATCAACGTTTTGCGTCCATTATCAGCTATTGAAATTAGTTTTGAGTTATCAGTTGCTCAAGCAAAAATTAAAATTAGATGAGTTGTTAAGCAAGCCGACAGTTAGTTTTCTATTTTTCAGCACTTGTTCGTCCTATTCCGGATTTCGGGGCTAGTTGCCAATTGCTGGAACGTAGCCGACGTGAAGCGCCTTACAATTAGATGTCGTAGAGCGTGTTTACACTACGCTGAACTTTTTCAAGCAAATCTAAGCTGGCTGATTCTGACCCCCAGAAATCTGCATGGCATTACTGTCTTTCAGTGATCGGTAACGCCGGGATCTCGTTGAATAGAATTGGAACGGTTTCAAGAGTCACCTCGGAGAATTCTAGGCCGAACCATTTGGCAGGCGTTGTCGCGTATTTTTTAATCATTAATTTCGTCTCGATCACTAATCGATCCAAGCGGGATAACCGACTACCATTTTCTAACTTCTCCTCGATGATAACGAAGCGGAAGTCACCGACATCGCGGCCAGAAGTGACTGAATATGTCTGCTTTTGCGCCGCTAAACGTCCAGTAGCCATTAAGTCGCGGACAATCGTCCGTAAATAGCGGTTAATATCTTGGCGGACACGAAAGCCCAGGTATAACTTAACAGTTACCAAATAGTCCGTTGCTAACGTGTCGACAGTATACTCCGCGGTATACGGTTCATCCGTGATTGTCACATTAACAAACCAGTAGACGTCGGCACGTTTCGGCCACTTGTCTAAAATCGAATATAATACCTTTCGCTCCACTTGGTCGCCATCCATTCGGCTTGTTAGGAAGACCACGTTCGTCTGGAACTTGTCCACCGTCTGATCGTTACGTAACTTAGCAAGCTGGTCCTGATATTGTCGTAAACTAAGCGGGAGGTTATGTTGTCTGACAATTTGTTCGCCACGATACCACACAGCCATCACTAGGAAAATTAGTAAAGCAAGTCCGACCGCTACGTAGCCGCCGTGCCAGAACTTGGCTGCGCTGGCAATCAGGAAAATTACTTCGATGGTCGCGAAGAAACCGGTCAGTAGTCCCGCACCGATTAATGGTAAGCGCTTTTGCCGTAAAAACGCGTAGATCAAAGTGGTCGTCATCAGCATTGTCAGTGTGATGGCTAACCCGTATGCAGCTTCCATTCTTTCACTAGTTTGAAAGAAAATCACCAGCATACTCGTCACGCCCCACAGCCCCCAGTTAACGACCGGTAAATACATTTGGCCCACTGCTTTACCGGGGTAAGTAGTCAGTAATCGGGGGAACAGTTTCAGTCGAATCGCTTCACTAACTAACGTAAACGACCCACTGATCAGCGACTGTGACGCGATAATGGCCGCGAGCGTCGCAAAAATCACTGCCGCCATCGTCAGGCTAGCAGGTAACATTGCAAAAAAGGGATTCACATGGCCCTGAATCGCTTGGCCGGGACCTAAAATCCATGCGGCCTGACCGAAATAGCTGAGTAGTAGGCAAGCTTTGACATACGGCCAGCTCAACCGAATATTCGTTTTGCCGACGTGCCCCAGGTCACTGTATAGAGCCTCAGCACCGGTCGTTGCCAGAAAGACGCTCCCTAGAATCAAAATTCCCACTTTGTTCGCCGGGCTGATCAAGAGTAACCACGCATAATAGGGATTCAGTGCACGTAGGATCGTCCAATCCTGCACCAGATTAACGAAGCCACTGACTCCCAAAAACGTGAACCAGCCCAACATGATGGGGCCAAATAACTTGCCAATCGTGTTCGTTCCAAAACGTTGCAGCATAAATAATAGGGTGATAATTCCAAGTGTAATCAGTATAATCGTATTTTGGCTGGCACCAAACAGTTGAACGTATGCTGGTACATCGCGTAAGCCTTCGATGGCAGTCGTAACTGTCACTGCGGGAGTTAGCGCCCCATCCGCCAGTAACGCAGCCCCACCAATCATGGCCGGAATGACTAACCAGCGAGCACGATGACGCACCAATGCGAATAATGAAAAGATACCGCCTTCGCCACGATTATCCGCGTTTAACGCAATCAGAACGTACTTAACGGTCGTGAGCAACGTCATTGTCCAAAAAACTAGCGAGACGGCCCCCAACATAAACTTCTCATCAACGGCCTGCATCCCACCTTGACCGGTAATGATGGCCTTCATCACGTATAACGGACTGGTTCCAATATCACCATATACAACGCCCATCGCGACTAACAATCCTGCCACCCGATGCTTATTGAACTGAGCCTGTTTACTCATTATGCCCCCATCCTTTCACCGATATTCACGAGTTACAGCCAATCGTCCCTCGTTATAATGGGTTCAACTAGCTTACCTAATCGTCATCAGAAAGGCAATCATAATGCACAATAACGTTAGCTCATCACTAAATGCTCCAACAGGCCCTGTAACATTTACCGGTAGCCAATTTAGAAACTAAAAGCGGGTTTCAATCCAGTCATTAACTGAATTGAAACCCGCTGATTATCCATACTCGGTCATCGCACCGAAATAGTTCAATTATGTAAATAATTAATCCCCATCGATTGACTATGATTGAAACGTGCGTTGTGTCCGACGTCGTGTTCGATCAGCTAACCCAATACTAATCTGTAACGCATTATCAACTCGGCGCATCGTCTGATCATCCAAATGAGTGACGCGATCTTTAAGCCGTTGCTTATCAATCGTTCGTATCTGCTCCAACAACACAACCGAATTTTTTTCAATCCCCGTATGGGCAGCGTTGATGTTAACATGTGTTGGCATCTTCGCTTTTTGAACCTTAGCAGTGATTGCCGCGACAATCACTGTGGGACTGTAATGGTTACCGACATTATTTTGCACGATTAGTACTGGACGCATGCCTCCTTGTTCGGAGCCTACGACTGGTGATAAATCTGCATAAAAGATGTCACCACGCTTAATGTCAGCTGCGGCCATCGCCTCATCTCCCTTTATTCGATACCCAATGTATCTGATAGTACCCCAATATAACCATCTTGCTACTCATAATAGCATGAACCATTCACTTTTAGCAACCGTTTACCAATTTAATCCAAAGAACTAATCGCTAAGCACCGTTAAAACTAATACTTCAGACCGATTAATTAAGACTGCCCAATGATGATTTCATCAATGTTTAAAAATAAACGAACTTATAATTAGATGCCGATAAATCACTCGAATCACTGAAATAAACTTAACAGCCCTCATCAATAAAATAGGAGACTCTAAAAAATGAGCGCCAGAATTTCTCTGGCACTCATTTTATTGGCTTAATCTCAATAACCAACCATGTAACCATAGCCTGTACGAGACAATCTTCGCAAACCTATCGTCTGATAAAACTTAATCTATATAAACTCTCGGCACTCGTGGTGCTAACCCACAAGCAATCTCATAATGAATTGTCCCACAATAGTCAGCAATATCTTGCAACGAAATGGTACGAGCACCGTCCGTGCCAACCAAAGTTACCTTAGCTCCAACCGGTACTTCATGTGGCAGACGAACCATCAGCTGGTCCATGCAGACCCGTCCGACGATTTCGCAAAACTCACCATCAACAAGTACATGGAAGCCTTGTAATCGGCGTTCATAGCCGTCCGCATACCCAATCGGCACCGTGCCAATCCATTCATCCTGTGCGGCCGTATACGTGGCACCATAGCTGACCGATTTGCCCCGAGCCAAGCGTTTAACAAACGTCAAGCGTGCCGTTAGCGACAACGCGGGTTGCAAGGGGTATGGTGCGCTGAGTTCGCGACCAGAAGGATTTAGACCATAGAGTGCAACCCCAAAGCGCACCATGTTGCCATTGCAAGCTTGATGCCAGAGACTGGTGGCCGAATTGGACACGTGGACATAGCGTGGTAGCTCATCCACCACTGCAATCAAGTGTTTCCAATTATTTAATTGATGAGTAAAATACGTATCATCTGCCTGGTCAGCCGTTGCAAAATGCGTAAAAATCCCTTCAAAGTCAAATGGTGACTGCGGTTGACGCAAAGTCGTAACCGCCGTTACCAATTCTTCGGGCGTCTGAAACCCGATTCGTCCCATACCCGTATCTAATGCAAGATGAACGTGAAGTGGTGTCGTCACTTGGTTAGCCGCTAAAATTGCTGCGGCCGTAGTCAGCCAATCTTGCGTTCCAACAGCTAGTGAAATATCCTTTTCAGCTACCAGCGGGGCGTATTCCGGTTCCGTAATTCCAAGTACTAGGATGGGTTCCGCAAAGCCAGCGGCCCGCAACGCTAATGCCTCATCCAGGATTGCAACACAAAAGCCGGTCGCCCCGGCTTCTTTGGCAGCCTGAGCAACTTGGATAATTCCATGTCCATAACCATTCGCTTTAACGACTGCCCATAACTCGGTCAACTCATCCTTTTGCGCCATTTCATTACTAATATTTGTCTTAATTGCCTGCAAGTCGACTGTGACTTGTGTGTGGCGGTGCTCCCCAATTACAACCATCACAAATTGCCTCTTTCCAATATAACTTGTGTCATTACTAACGTATCCGTGTGTGAAATTGAAATCCACGCTGGACCATCAAACGGGTGGCGCGTAACTTCCGGTTTACCCTGGGCGTTGTCTAAAATTTCGATATCTTGAAATCCAACTGCCGCACCAATTCCCGTGCCATATGCCTTACTATATGCTTCCTTAGCTGAAAAACGCCCTGCCATAAACTCGATCTGGCGTTTAACCGGGTAACGTGAAAACACCGCCAACTCAGCCGGTGTTAAGATCTTTTCAGGCAATCTCAGTCCCTTCGCTAGAATCGCTTCAATCCGACTAAGCTCAGTTAAATCAATGCCGGTACCATAAATCACGCTGTGACCCCCTCTATCTCATTATTATCACGTCAACTTAGGCTGATGTTTCCAATTTACCACAGCTACCGCCGCGATAAAAGGGCCCATACACGCAATCTTTTCATGTCAGCATGAATTATTGTTAAAACGTTCCAAACGCGTCAAGTCAAAGTCGGCCAGCTTAGGCCGCTGGAAAAAAGTCGAGTGAGCGTAAATATGTTTGGTTAGTGCGTCCTAACACCGACCTCCAGGCATTTCGGCCAATTGCTGGAACGCGGTGGACACAGATTTAAGCCGAAGACCACGTCTTAAATACTGGTCTTCCACTAACCAAGCCAAGGACGCTTGCTAAGTGGAATTTCACCGCTGAGCATTGGCCGAAACGCCTTCCAGTCGGGACAGTGTTCGAATGGCGGACATGTGTGTACCCAACTTTTAGTAAATTCGTCATTGTTTTTCATAAACCATAATTTTATCAATCAACTGTCAGGGTGAAAATGATATTAGGATGTCTCACTATTCCTCAATCAACATCGTAATAATTGGCCGTCTCGACAAAGTGGTTAATACAACCCTAACGTTTCGTTTAAAGTTCCCGTATCAAAATAGCCAACAACAGATTGTGCTAAGTTAAGTGGCCGTTCATTAGCCATTCGAGCGGGTTCCCGACTGTAGGGGCTGGGTGACAATGCTCAGTAGCCAAATTATTCTTAGTCGGAAGTGATTTTCTTCCGGCTTAGAATAAGACTCGTATTTGAGATGACGCGGGTTATGCGTTAGCTCAAATCGACGTCGGCTGCGTTCCAGCAATTGTCACCCAGCCCCGGAGGTCGGAATAGGACGCACACCGGCTGACGAACAACAATCTAAACTTGACACGTTTTAATCATGATTCATGACCGATTAACTAATACACTGCTAATGTTGCACTTGTCGTGTCACCACCCGTGGATAATGAACAAAGTGGGCATAAAAGCCAATCATTAACACGACGACCGCTAACCCGCAGACGCCGTTCCAACCAGCTAAATCCCATAAGACGTTGCCACAAAATGAACCTAGGGCGCCACCCATGAAGTAGCCAAACATGAATACCGAATTGAAACGGCTACTGGCATGGACATCGATGCTTTGAATCCGTGTCTGATTCGCGACCTGCCCGAATTGAGTACCTAAATCAAGAATGACAATACCAATAATTAACCCCACCAAATGCGTACCACTCAGCCAAAACACTACGTAGGCTAATGTTGATAACACTAGACCCAAGCCGATAATCGTTCGGGGCCGAAAACGATCAGCTAAACGGCCAATTAAAGGGGCTGCTAACACATCGGTAACACCTAGCAACGCAAGCAGACCAGCTTCACGACTTCCCCACCCGTATTGATGTTGCAAGTAAAAGACGAGTGTTGCCCAGAAAATATTAGAAACACCAAACAAGACAAATCCGTTAACAGCCGACGCTCGCAAAACCGGATAGCGTTTTACTAACTGAGGTACTGTCTGAATCATGGCTTTATAATTCGTGGTATGTGTCGTCACGGGATCATGCGGTAATTTTCGCCACAAGACGAGCCACAATCCTGCAATCAAGATAGCGGCAATCAGATAGACCATCTGCCAAGGCAAATAGCTCGCAAGTACCCCACTGACAGTTCGTGACAAGAGAACCCCCACGAGCAAGACACTCAGGACGTTGCCAAGACTTGACCACGCTGATTACGAGGTGCGAGAAAGCCAGCGTACGGAATAATAACTTGTGGTGCCACAGAGGTTATCCCAATCAGTAAACTTGCCAAGGCGTACACCCAAATATTGGGAGCCACGAAGGCTAGTAACGCTGAAATGATTGCGAGTACCAGTAAGCGCATAATCAACATTCGGCGATTCATGATATCACCCATGGGTACAATTAAGAGCAACCCAAAGGCATAGCCTAACTGCGTCAGCATTGCCACCGCGCCAATAACGGCGTTTGGGAGATTAAACTGTTGCGCAATGTCCGCCTCAATCGGTTGAATATAATTAATATTAGCCACTACAATGGCCGCGGAGATCGCCATTAATAGGACCGTACTTTTATTTAAAGATTTTGAATTCACGTTAATTTCCTTTCCAATTTTGAGATTTAACAGCTTAGTCAAAATTAGAAAGCTTGTTCAACCCTGATGATCAATCAGTGTTTTAACTGTTGATCAACGGGGACACTACCGCGCACGCCTAGTTAACCCACTGCTTAACAGCGGCCAAATCAGTAACCATATGGGTCGGCCGTTCAGAACTAGTCGGTTGTCGCTGATCACGATTAATCCAAATCATCGGCCACTGCATAGCACTGGCTGGAACAACATCGGATTCATAGCCACGTGCAATATGCCAATGATTATCTGCCGTTAACTTAAAACGCTCTTGAACCGTTTCAAAGAAAGCTAACGCTGGTTTGTAAGCTTGAATGTCTTCAGCCGTAACAACCGCTGTGAACGACACCTTTAAAGCAGCAATGTTGGCCGGCATGATATCCCAGGAAGAATTCGACATAATAATCAATTGATAGCCCAATTGCTGCCAGGCTATTAAGGTCGGTATAACATCGGCGTATGGTAATAGGTGTCGTTGCACTTCCAAGCATTCAACGTAATGACTTTCAAAGAAGTGTCTCTGTTCAAACAATCGATCTAAATGCTTAAGATCAGCCCGGACTAATGTTGAATAATCTAGATAAGGATTGACACTGGCAGGATCGTCCTCATAAGTCGCGTAGGCTTTGCGAACCGTTAGTGGGTCTAAACCAACCGCCAATCCTAAATTAGCCACCCATTGATACAGCGGCTCAGTATTAATTAACGTCCCGTAACAATCAAATGTTAAATATTTTTTGGTCATATTTTTTAGCTTCCTTACTGAATGTCGATGAATTGTGCTGGCTATCATTAGCACGACTCACCACAAATTAACTAATATTATCTATTTTATTTTACCACGACACCGAACACTCAGCAGACCGCCCCAGTACCAATTAATAGGCCTAGGAATTGCATCGTGATATACTTATTGATTGTGCATTATTACAGAATTTATAAAAGAAAGGACGGTATTATGCCAACTCAAAATTCAACGTTGCCGCTTGATGCCAACGGCCAGCCCTATCACCGGACTTGGTTTGTATTGACTTTACTTGTCGGGACGTTCACCACCTTCATTACCCAAACACTATTAACGACAGCTTTTCCAACGTTAATGGCCGATTTTCATATTTCAGCAACCGCCGTTCAGTGGTTGACCACCGGTTTCATGTTAATCATGGGAATTATGATTCCCGTCAGTGCCTGGTTGCTGACCCGAATCAATTCCAAGTATTTGTACTTAACAGCCATGCTTATTTTTGGTCTGGGAACTACGCTGGCGTACTTTGCCGTCAACTTTCAGATGTTGCTGATTGCCCGAATGATTCAAGCAATGGGCGTCGGAATTTCCGCCCCAGTGTTTCAAACAATCATGTCTTCAGTTTATCCACCCGAAAAACGGGGTTCCGCAATGGGGACAGCCGGAATTGTTATTGGCTTAGCACCCGCCATCGGACCGACACTCTCTGGCTGGATTATTGATAACTATTCCTGGCGGGCACTCTTCTTATTCATCCTGCCAATCAATATCCTAGTCATCATCGTTTCATTCTTCACTTTGCGGAAAGTCTTACCAACTTCCAAACAACCAATTGATTGGTGGTCAGTCTTGATCTCAACAATTGGTTTTGGCAGTATGTTATACGGTTTTTCATCCGTTGGTAATGCTGGTTGGGGCGACCCAGTCGTTCTCACAACTTTAGTCATTGGTCTGATTTTCATTGGTCTATTCGTCTGGCGGCAACTTCACATGGATCAGCCATTATTGGAATTACGTGTCTTTAAGATTCCGGCTTTCACCCTATCCGCAATCCTGACCGCCCTCGCTTACATGGCTATGATGGGCGTCGAAATGATTTTGCCAATGTATATTCAAACGGTCCTCGGTCGTTCAGCAATGGACTCTGGATTGATTTTATTACCTGGCGCAATCATGATGGGGATTATGAGCCCCATTACTGGTCGCATCTTTGACCATATCGGTGCCCGCAGACTAGCAATGACGGGGATGTTACTCCTAACGCTAGGAACTGCTTTCTTCCTATCAATTAGTGCCACGACCCCAATCTTATGGATCATCGTTGTTTACGCCATTCGGATGTTTGGCCTGACCATGGTTACCATGCCCGTCACAACGACCGGGATCAATGCGTTACCTTTCCGGCTGATTTCCCATGGGACCGCCGCCAACAACACCCTACGTCAAGTCGCAGCTTCAATGGGGACGGCCGTTTTAATCAGTGTCTACTCCAGCGTCGCTAAGTGGCAAATGCCGGGACATCAATTACTGACACAGGCACCTTTGAAATACCGTCAGGACGGAATCACCGCAACCTTAACTGGTTATCACATGGCGTTCGTTGTCTCACTCATTTTTTGTGCGATTGGCTTTGGGATTACCTTCTTCTTAAAAGCCAATCATTCAAAAACCATTAGTCAGGAGGATGATGCCGCATGATCATTGTCTTACTAATTCTGGCAACCTTTGTCTTTGCTGGCACGATGATTTTTTCACCGGCAGGCCGTAACCGTCTCATTGCCATTATCATTAGTGGCCTCATTATTGCCACTAGCCTCATCGCCCTCGTCCTAAACGACAATTACCATTGGGGCATGCACGAGGTCACCCGCACGCAGATTCAAGACTTAGCCCCGCTAAAATCCAAACAAGTAGCGTTGCGGGTCCAGCAACTCGGAACAGGGTCTGAACGCGTCATCAGTTACCGGGTTGCAGCCGCCACTAAAGTCAGTCACACGGTGACCGCAACCACCACAACAACTAAACTGACTAGCGGTTCACCCGCGCAGGTTCAACTAAAGACCACGACTTGGCAGTTCAAAAATCACCTGACACACGTGTTATTCAGCCTAGGAAATACCAAGACAAAAATTGTTCAACGCCAATATTTGTTTACAATTCCTAAGACGTGGCAAGTGGTGACAGTTAAAAATTAGACGTTAATAAAACTGACTAACCATCTTGGCTAGTCAGTTTTATTTTGTTTAATCGTCATCACTTGTGGCGCTTCGCCAGCCAATCAACCGCTGAAACCTGATACACATTCTCATCATGATCGCCATCCAATAAGTGCTGACCACCTGGATGCTGAATCAAAAAGTCAAAGCCCGTCCGTTGCGCCACCGCATTGCTTGCCTGATTGTCCACCGCCGCACGAATCCGCAAACATTGCCGATGATACTGATTAAAACCCAAGTCACAAACGCCACGGACGGCTGCCGTCATGACGCCGCGTCCCTGAAATGGTCGTCCCAACCAATAGCCGATGTTGGCACTGTGGTCGTTATCATCGAAGTGGTCACAGCTAACCATTCCCGCAACCCGTTGTTCAACGACAATGACTAGGTTGAGCGCTTGCGCTTGTTGTAACTGAGCTTGTGCAAAAGTTAAAAAGCGTTGTTCATCCGCCACCGTTTGAATTTTAGCCACCCATGGCAAATAATACTGATACTGCGCACGATTAGCGGTTAATAATGCTAGTAATGCCAGCGCATCGCTTTGGGGTAGCGGTTCTCGCAATTCAATCGCTGGTGTGACTCGATAAGTTAGCATGAACATTCCTACTCTCTTAGATGAAAAATCGCAATCATGATTAATTGAATGATTAACCATGATTGCGATTTAAGTGTATCAAAACCCAATTAATGTTGCAGTAATAACGTAATTAAAATCAAGGCGCTGACGACCTGAATCGTCCCCACGCCTAAGCCATACAGTGCTAAGCGCTTGCCAGCTTTCATAAAGTTAACAAGATTCAAACGTAACCCGATAGCTGCTAACGCAATGATTTCAAACCAACTACTGATTGTATGAGCCGTTGCGCCAATAATTGCTGGTAACGAAATCAAGCTATTCAATGCACATAAGATTAAGAACCCGGCCACGTACCATGGTAACCAATGACCGTTCCCATTACCACTGACGACAGCATCCTCAGCCAATTCATTTTCAATCGTGCGTTGGTGTAACCGGCCAAAAATCAAAACAACGACGACTAGCATCATAATCCGCATAATTTTGAAAATCGTTGCAAATTGAACCGTTGTTTGATTAATCATACTAGCTGCGGCCACTACCTGCCCAACTGATTGTAAAGTTCCCCCAATCAAGGCCCCTTTAAGAATGACACTGCCACCAAACACGGCCATTCCTAAGACCGGTAACGTTAACATCAGCACTGTCCCCATCAAGTTAACTAAGGTAATGACAGTCCCCTTATCATCTTCATCCGCGTCAATAACGGGGGCGATTGATGCAATCGCCGACGACCCACACACGGCGTTACCGCCGGCCATCAGCATACGTACCGACTGGCTGAAACCCAGCTTACGCCCTAACCACAAAGCCCCAACGATCGTAATCGTCATTTGGCAAAGAATAAAGAGCACACCGAACCCACCAATTTTGCCGATTGTCTGTACCGTCATCGTCGCACCGAGCAACATCACGGAATATTCCAACAGCTTACTTTCTGCGAACTTAGTCCCCCGACCAAGTTGCGGTTGTTTCAGAAACGTATTGCCACCAATGATTCCTAATAGAATCGCGATAGTAGCCGCACCTAACGCTGGCACAAATTGCGCCAATCCTTGACTAATAATTGCAATGACCAGACTGGTCACTAACCCCGGTAAAATCCCTTTGACCTTCATTCGCTTTCTCCCATCTCTATCTCGATGCTTTTAAGTATACGAAAGTTATTTACATTTGAGAAATAAATTATTATGATAGTTACTATTAATAAACATAATAGTTAGGGGTGAACACAATGTTTAAACAATTGGAAACGTTCTGTGCGGTATACGAAACTCGCAACTTCTCCCATGCCGCCGAGCAACTTTTTATTTCCCAGCCGACCGTCTCGACACAAATCAAACAACTTGAAGCCGATTTACAAACCACGCTCTTAACACGTAACGGGCGCCAAGAAATCATTCCTACTGCCAGTGGTCAGCTCCTCTATCAACAGGCTCAAAAGCTGTTAACAACTTGGGCCGCTACCAAAACAGCGGTGCAATCACCACGCCACTTAGTGAAAGTTCCTTGCCGGATTGGTGCCTCACACACAACCGGGCGTCTGATTCTACCCACCTTATTAGCCAATTTGAGTGCCGTCAGTGATCGCTTTGACTTTCAAGTGACGCTTGCCAATTCGGCCGAAATTTTGACCGCTATGTCCCAACACAAACTGGACTTTGGTTTAGTTGAAAAGCCACTCGTTACTGACCAGCTCAATCGCTTGCCATTTGGTCACGATGAGCTCGTCCATGCGGGCGACTTTGCCAGTCCCCTCTGGCTGCTACGTGAACCTAATTCCGGTGTGCGTCATTATACCAACGCCTTTTTAAAAGCCCGCAACATTCAGCCAGCACAAGTCATGGTCATCCACAGTAACCAAATCATCGCGGACCTCCTCGCTCATGGTATCGGCCAAACAATTATTTCACGTCACGTTTTAAGCAACGAGATTCCCATCGAACAGCTAAGTGCTCATTACCAACGCCAATTCTTTTTACTGACTAACACGCAACCGGCAGCGGCACTGCGCCCCGTACAGACTGCAATTACCCAGTACCTAACAACGTGGTCAGATTAGCGATCCCCGTCGTTGTTATTAGGTCTTTTTGACATTAGCGTTTAAAAAATGGTCTGACCACTAAAGTCAGACCATTTTTGATATTCACTGAACAACCGGCTGCCACTGTTGCCAAACTTGTTCATCACTATATTGTTCACTACTCCGATAGGCACCCTTGCTAAGTCGTTGCTGACGTTGCGGACTTTCAAGTGTTCGGGTCAGCGCTCTGACTAGTTGGTTGACGGCACCATCCGTGACCAGATAACCATTCTTGCCATCCTTCAAAACATCCTTAGGGCCATAGTTAATATCATAAGCAATTGCTGGCACACCATGACTAAGGGCTTCAATTAACGATAATGGCTGCGCATCACTTTCACCAGTATAAACGTAAGCACCAGCCTGATCATAAGCCATTGTCAAGTTCGGTTGATACCCAGCAAAAGTCACGGCAGTCTCTAGGTGCAACTGGGACACTTGCTGTTTTAGACGGTCAAGTTCACCACCATACCCGTAAATCACTAAGGTCGCATCCGTAATCTTATGGTGCACTTGGTCAAAAGCTGTCACCAGCTGATCGACGCGCCGTTCCGCATCCAAACGGCCGGTATAAATAATTTCATGCGCATGACGTTCACTGATCGCAATTGGTGCGTGCTGAGCTTGCTGTTTGGAAACAACGGCCGCTGAAATCGTCAGGATTGGGACACTCGGTTGACCACCGAGCCACTGCGTCAAATCTTGCTTCTGTTGTTCGGTACTCGTAATCACACCGTCCCAAGCACTCAGAAACTCGTGCAGGCCATAAACATACGCGTTATTCAAATTAGAATAGACTTGATCACGCGGATCGACTGCATGTGGCGTGGGTAACCACAAATATTTTTCAGCCGCCGTCTGCATGTTCACCACCGGCCACTGAGCAGCTAACGGCCGATCCGCAATAAAGACGTTGTTTTCATCATATTGCTTGTTCAGTTCATCTAAGAAGAACCGGTACCATTCTTGTTCACCATTAAAGTAGTAGTCACGGCCATGATAATTGATAAGATGGCACAACGAAACATAATTAGTCCCATTATTATCATGCGCATAATACTGTTCGGCCATCCGACTACCATCTGGTCGATAGAAAATATCCGTGATTGGTTCCCCGGCTGACGAGAAGAATTCATCACGGGCCTTAAAGCCCCGTTCATCATAATCAGTACGCTGAACAAGATTATTGAAGTGATCAAAAATTTCAATGAAGTACACGTGCCCCACCGTGCTGGGAACAAAGTGGACCTTAGCAACCAGCCGATCACCAGCTCGTACCTCACTGACATTGGGGTCCGGCTTAATGTCATAGGCAGTTGGCCAGTTCAAATCAGCCATCTTGATGACCCGACTGGAAAAGCTGGTCGTTTCACGAAAAAAGTCAAACAAGTTGGCCATCTGATCATCGGCAATATTGAAGCGCCGCATATTCTGATGTAACAAACCATCGAATTGACGCGTTACTAGTTTAGCCGGTGCCTGATGATCTTTAAACAACTGGAGCCGTTTAAATTCGGCATGTTCCACACCAGAATTTAACGCCATTAAATATTGGTTCACAAAAAAATTCATCGCTGTGTTGCCCCCTCAACTTGATAAAAATCGGCTGCGGCTTTCATGAGTGGTTGCCACTGTTGCCAAACAGCCGTTGTGCTAAAGCGTTGGGCATCTTGATAAGCCTGTTGACTATACATGGCTAACTTTTTCGGCTGCGTTAACAAGTCGATCATCGCCGTAGCCAACGCATTTTCATCATTGACCGGCACCAATTGACCATCGTGACCGTCCCGAATAATATCACGTGGCCCATATTTGACATCATAGGCAATCTGGGGCACCCCGTGGGCCTGACCTTCAAGCAAGGCAAGTGCAAAACCTTCTGCCCGCGACGTTAACATCGCCAACTGCGCATCATTATAGACAGCTGTTAAATCGGTCGTATAATCATTAAACGTAACTGCCGCTTTCAGTCCCAGCTGTTCCACAAGTTGATGCAGTTGTTTGCCGGTATCTCCATTTGCATAGCCCCAGAAATCAAGGGTCGCATTCGGCACTTGGGCCAATACCTTTTTGAATGCCCGGATCACCTGATCTTGTTGCTTTTCTTCGGCTAAACGCGCCACAAAAATAATCTTGCCTGCGGTGCGCTGATCAAAAGATGGCTTGGGCGCATTCAAAGTCGCGTCATCGACAATCCCAACTGGAATCGTATAAACGGCGGGTTGATTGCCAAAGCGGGCTTGAAAGTCAGCAGTTTGTTGCTTAGTCGACGCAATAACGCCATTCCATTGGTCTAGGTTATTGAGCGCGTAAGCATAATTAAAGTTGAGACTAGCCGTCTTCGGATGTGCTGGATCATTAACGTGATTACTGTGTAAGTGCATGACTTTAAACGCTTTAGTTCGCATGTGAAGTGCGGCGTAAGCCAACTCATACGTCCGATCAATGACAAAGACCGCATGCGGCGTCCTCCGATTAAGTTCATCGAGGAAAAAGGTTGTCATTGCCGTTTCACCAGCAAATGACCAGTCTTGCCCCTCATAATTAATGAATCGATAAAGTGAATTTTGGACCTGATTTTGTCGATCTGCCATATGAAATGTCTGATAGACGACCTCCCCGTCCGGATTAAAGACTTGTTCACTTGCTACTTGTCCATCAGCGGCATAGAACTGTTCAAGCCCTTTAAATCCCCGGGTATCGTACCAATCGGTCTTCACTAACTTACCATTTTGATCATAATATTGGACATTGTTCAGTTGTTTTTGAGTGTTCAGAAATGTATTGACCTTCATTAATAATTGGTCATTTTGATAAACTTCATAATGACGCCCAACGGGTTGCACACGCAAGTCCGGTGCTAGATGCAGATCTTCAATCGTCATCTTAGTCGTTGGCCGTTCACTGGAATGCTGAATGAAATCAAACAGATTAATTTGATTTTCAGCCGCAATCCCCGCTGCTGTCAGTGTCTGGTGTAACGATAATGAAAAAAATCGCGTGACCATCTTAGCAGGAACGTGATGCTGGTTAAAAAGTGCCAGCCGTTTCATCTCAGCATGTTCAATTCCCGATTTTTTCGGGTTAATGCTGGTATTCACAAAATAATACATTATTACTCGCTCCCTTACACGACGTTCTGCTTAACGGTCTCGATTATAACAAATTTTACTGAATTAATAAGAATATCGCTCACAGCTTTAAGCCATTTTTTAAGTTACCTTCTGAATTTTACCGCGAGTGTGATGATAATGTGGCGAAAACATGATGAAAGTGTTAACTTGTTACACCATGTTACTTTATTACAAAATTGGCTCAAACCGTAATCTGTTATTTATTGCTTTGCAATCTGCGGTCGGTATACTAATCACCATTCAATCGAAATAACAACACAACTTTTATAGGAGTGACTGATTAACTTATGAAAATTAAAAATGCCCTATTAACTTCATTGGCAGCTACCGGTCTGTTAGCTTTAGGTACTACCGTTGCTAATGCCGATACCGTTGTCGTTAAAGCTGGCGATACTGTCAGTGAAATTGCTTTAACGCATAAGACGACCATCAAAGCGATTCAAAAAGCCAACCATTTAAAGAACGTTAACTTGATCTATATCGGTGACAAACTGGAAGTCAACGGCAAACACCACGCAACCACGGTTACTGCCCAAGTACCAACTAGTGCTGCTTCAAGTACGGCTAGTTCGACCAGTACTGCCAGTTCAACGGCCAACAGTACTAGCACCCAAAGTGCCAGCAGCGCATCCGTTAGCAGCAGTACAAGTACGTCAGCAGCTAGCACGGCTACCAGTTCGTCAACGACAAGTGTCGCCTCAAGTAGTGCTGCCAGCTCATCAAGCACAAGTGCTGCTTCAAGTAGCGTGACCAGCACGTCAACCGCCAGCGCGGCCTCAAGCAGTGCCACCAGTTCATCAACCAGCAGTGCTGCTTCAAGCAGTGCCGCCAGTTCGTCAACTAGCAGTGCCACTTCAAGTTCTGCAACGAGCCAAGCTAGCACGGCGTCAAGTTCAACCGCCACTTCCGCATCTATGACGAAGTTGAGCAACATCACTGCTTCCAGTGCCGCCAGCACAAGTACGGCAGCCAGCAGTAGTGCTACCACTTCAAGCAGCACCACAACGAGCACTAGCAGCAGTTCATCAACAACTAGCACATCAAGTAGTGCTGAAGCTGCCGCAAAAGCCTGGATTGCCAACAAGGAATCCGGTGGCTCCTATACCGCATCTAACGGGAACTATTATGGTAAGTATCAACTCAGCAAGTCACTTCTAAACGGTGACTACTCAGCTTCTAATCAGGAAACCGTCGCTGACCAATACGTGGCTTCACGCTACGGTTCATGGGTAGCGGCCAAGGCCTTCTGGGAAGCCAACGGTTATTACTAAACACATTCATGCACAACTGAACATACAATCAGCGCGGTCCTATATGGGGCCGCGTTTTTCTGTTGCCATATAGGTGCATCGGACTTGCCTGACTGCAAACTGGCAATCCCCCCATGATCGGCCCTTATTGCAGTCCTTCATCAACCACTATGCAAATGGTCTGCTGGTAAAGTCGAACACGTGCAAGCCGCAGTCAATTTGGGAGGGCTTTTCAAAAGTCCAATTCTACCATGCCCCCCACCGTCAACGTAATCACGTTACGCAGGTCACTACATTAACACACTCGTCACTAAGATTGCATTGCAAATTAGCGGTAATGTAAGCGTTAATCTGTTACACTATGTCTTAATCGGGCATGTTTTATTTTCTAAAAAGTCCGTCAGTAAGCAAATTGCGCTTAACGAACCGCTTACATGATGGTAAACTTTAAGGGAAGTCTAATCTAGTTTGGGAGTGAATCAATTATATGAAAATTAAACACCTATTATTATCCTCATTAGCAACAACTGGTGCCATTGCCCTTGGTGCAACTGCTGCTAAGGCCGATACGGTGACGGTCAAGGCTGGTGACACTGTCAGTGAAATCGCAGACACTCACAAAACAACCGTTGCCGCCGTTCAAAAGTTGAACCATTTGAAGAACGTCAACTTAATCTACGTCGGGGACAAACTACAAGTTAACAAACACCAGACAGTTAAAATGACACGGGCCACCACCTCAGTAGCCACGCCAAGTACGACGACTACAACAACTAGTGCCGCCGTTCAAAGTCCTACTAGCACCGTTACCGCCACGTCAACGGTTAGTCAAAGCACAGCGAGTCAAGCCAGTGCCAGCTCAGTTACCAGTGCAGCCAGTCAAAGCAGCACATCAGCCGTTAGCCAGAGCAGCACGAGTCAAAACAGCGGCAGCTCAGTTACCAGTGCAACGAGCCAAAGCGTGACGTCGGCCGTTAGCCAAAGCAGTACTAGTCAAGCTAGTGCTAGTTCAGTCACTAGTACGACGAGCCAGAGTGCAACGTCGGCCACTAGCCAAAGCAGTACTAGTCAAGCCAGTGCTAGTTCAGTCACTAGTACGACGAGCCAGAGTGCAACGTCGGCCGCTAGCCAAAGCAGTACTAGTCAAGCCAGTGCTAGTTCAGTAAAAAGTGCGGCTAGTCAAAGCACGACGACCACCGCTAGTTCAGCCGCAACTAGTAGTGCAAGTACTAGCAGCACAACTGCCAGTCAAGCTAGCTCAAGCACGGCCAGTTCAACAACAAGCACGACAACCAGCTCGACTAGTACATCTGAGGCTGCTGCCAAGGCCTGGATTGCTGCTCGCGAATCTGGTGGCTCCTACACCGTAACCAACGGTATTTACTATGGTAAATATCAACTTGGTCAATCCCTCTTAAATGGCGATTATTCTGCCGCCAACCAAGAAGCGACTGCCGACGCATACGTCGCTGGCCGTTACGGCTCATGGACTGCTGCTAAAGCGTTCTGGCAAGCAAACGGCTGGTACTAATCAGCATCTGCAATTATCAAATTCAAGCTTTATCATTGACATCAAAGCCAGCGCGGACGACTCATCGTTCGCACTGGCTTTTTTCATTAAGATATAGCAGTGATGTTCTGATTTAATCAGGTCGTCACACCACCAATTCTGTTATACTAACGCTATCCTAATTGAGACGGAGGGCTCACACATGCACTTAACATTGACCCAAACAACCATTAACCAGCAAACTTACTGGCTGGGCACAACGCCCACCGGCTTAGCCTTTGTCGGCCGTGCCAACGGTCCACGCGACGAATGGCAAGCCTTCTTCAAATCCGCTAATATTCATTATGATCAACAAGCTAATCAACAGGCCTGTCAAGAATTACATGATTACCTAACTGGTCAACGCCAGCATTTTGACATACCCCTCGACCAAACGACGGGCACCCCTTTACAACACCAAGTTTGGCAAGCTTTAACCCGTATTCCATACGGTCAAACTGCAACTTATTCACAACTCGCCACAATGATCAATCACCCTACCGCAGTCCGAGCTGTCGCCAGCGCCGTTGGTCAAAATCCACTCCTTATTGTGATCCCCTGCCATCGTATCCGCCGCAAAGACGGTCAACTTGGCGGCTATCGTGGTGGTTTGCCAATGAAACGCGCCCTATTAGCTCTTGAAAACGCCCGCTTGCCCAAATAAGCTTCACTTAGAACCAAGCGCACGCCCTTGTCACACCGAATCAACTATGTCATCATAAAATCAAACAATGATTGCTAATTGTGCCAATAGTTATTAGGCCTAATTAGGATTAAAACGTGCCAAGTTTAGATTGTTATTCGTCAGCCGGTGTGCGTCCTATGCCGACCTCCGGGGCTGGGTGACAATTGCTGGAACGTAGCCGACGTCGATTTGAGCTAACGCCCAACCCGCGTCATCTCAAATACGAGTCTTATTCTAAGCCGGAAGCAACCCACTTCCAGCTAAGAATAATTTGGCTACTGAGCATTGTCACCCAGCCCCTCCAGTCGGGAACCCGCTCGAATGGCTAATGAACGACCACCGAACTCGGTACAATTTGTCGTTGGCTATTTTGATTAAACAAAGCGTTAGGTGTATTAAGCCCTCTGTCAAGAGCTTAAATCTCACTACACCAATTCAGGATTAGTGAGCTATCTCAATATCATTTTCACCCTGACAGTTGATTGACAAAGTTATTGTTTATGAAAAACAATGACGAATTCACCAAAAGTTGGGTACGCACATGTCCGCCATTCGAACACTGTTCCGACTGGAAGGCGTTTCAGCCAATGCTCAGCACTGCCAAGAGTGTGAGGTTCAGACGGGGTGAGACTGAGGATTAGCCTAGCTAGGGCGTTAAGCGGTGAATTTCCGCTTGACGTCATAGCGTAGCTAACCGGAAGTCTCAGTCTGACCCGAGCACGTTTCACCAATATGGCATTAAAGCGTGGAAGACCAGTATTTAAGACGTGGGTTGCGGCTTAAATCTGTGTCCACCGCGTTCCAGCAATTGGCAGAAATGCCTGGAAGTCGGCGTAAGACGCGCCAACTAAGCAATTTTACGCTAACTCGAACTTTTTCCAGCGGGCCTAAGCTGGCTGCTTTTGACTTTGGAAATCAGCACGTTTCAATCATAATTAATACATAACAATCATCGACCTAATGCGTTTAGTTGTATTATTCCATTCACGAATAACATATCTGCGCAATCCGAATTGAACCCGCTTACGAGTGGCCGTATGATGGTCTTGTAAACTTTAAGGGAGATGAATGAAATGGCAGAACAACCATGGGATTTGCGTCGCGTGCTTGATGAGATCAAGGATGATCCAAAGAACTATCATGAAACTGACGTCGAAGTTGATCCAAATGCGGAACTTTCTGGTGTTTATCGGTATATCGGTGCTGGTGGGACCGTTCAACGGCCAACGCAAGAGGGTCCAGCAATGATGTTTAACAACGTTAAGGGGTTTCCTGATACGCGGGTCTTGACTGGATTGATGGCGAGTCGCCGGCGCGTTGGTAAGATGTTCCACCACGATTATCAGACGTTAGGGCAATACTTGAACGAAGCAGTCTCTAATCCAGTGGCGCCAGAAACGGTTGCTGAAGCGGATGCGCCAGCTCACGATGTCGTTTATAAAGCGACGGATGAAGGCTTTGATATTCGTAAGTTAGTGGCAGCACCAACGAATACGCCCCAAGATGCTGGACCATATATTACGGTCGGTGTGGTGTTTGGCTCAAGCATGGACAAGTCTAAGAGTGATGTGACGATTCACCGAATGGTCCTTGAAGATAAGGATAAGTTAGGGATTTATATCATGCCTGGCGGTCGGCACATTGGTGCGTTTGCGGAAGAGTATGAGAAAGCTAACAAGCCAATGCCAATTACAATTAATATTGGTTTGGATCCAGCCATTACGATTGGTGCAACTTTCGAACCACCGACCACGCCATTCGGTTATAACGAATTAGGTGTTGCTGGTGCGATTCGGAACCAAGCTGTTCAATTAGTTGACGGGGTGACCGTCGATGAAAAGGCGATTGCGCGTTCTGAATATACGCTTGAGGGGTACATTATGCCTAACGAACGTATTCAGGAAGATATCAATACGCATACGGGCAAGGCGATGCCTGAATTCCCGGGTTATGATGGTGACGCCAACCCAGCTTTACAAGTGATTAAGGTGACGGCGGTGACTCATCGGAAGAATGCCATCATGCAAAGCGTGATTGGACCATCCGAAGAACATGTCAGCATGGCGGGAATTCCAACTGAAGCTAGTATCTTACAATTGGTTAACCGTGCCATTCCTGGTAAAGTGACGAATGTTTATAATCCGCCGGCTGGTGGTGGTAAGTTGATGACCATCATGCAGATTCACAAGGATAATGAAGCGGATGAAGGAATTCAACGGCAAGCTGCCTTGCTTGCGTTTTCAGCCTTTAAGGAATTGAAGACTGTTATCCTGGTTGATGAAGATGTTGATATTTTTGATATGAATGATGTGATTTGGACGATGAATACCCGTTTCCAAGCCGATCAGGACTTGATGGTCTTATCAGGCATGCGGAATCATCCGTTGGACCCATCGGAACGCCCACAATATGATCCAAAGTCGATTCGTTTCCGTGGGATGAGTTCTAAACTAGTGATTGATGGCACCGTACCATTCGATATGAAGGACCAATTTGAACGGGCCCAATTCATGAAAGTGGCTGACTGGGAGAAGTATTTGAAGTAACGTCATCCATTGCACTTGATGAGCGTATTTTTATCGCATTGAACCAAAATTTAATCTTACAAAGAGCCGCCAGACCAACGGAAGTGTGCTGGTCGGGGGGCTTTTTGCTGTCAAAATTGAAGGGAGCATGTAGCTCGTGAACAAGAAAACGATTGGCTTTTTCAGCGGAATCGCCGTATTTGCCATTATTTACTTCTTGCCGATTGCCGGCTTGTCAGCTAAGGGTCAGATGGACTTGGCACTTAGTTTGATGACGGTCGTCTGGTGGGCCACCCAAATCGCGCAACCCGCGTTCGTTGGTGGGATTTACTTAATGTTGCTCATTATTATGAACGTGGCGACACCGTCACAGGTCTTCTCGTCGGCGTGGACTGGTTCAATTATGTGGCTCGTAATTGGGGCGTACTTGATTGCGGGAGCGGTTAATGAATCTGGTTTGGGTCAACGCATCGCGTACGCATTCATTATCAAGTTTGTGCGGAGTTGGAAAGGGATTGTGATTTCGATTTTTGCCCTGACCTTTATCCTCGCACTCCTGATTCCCCATCCATGGCCTCGGGCGTTCATGATTATGTCCGTCATTACGGTGGTCGCGGAAACGGCGAAGATGCCCAAACGCGATTTGGCTAAGCTAGGCCTCGCTGTCTTTGCTGCGTCCTGTCCACTATCCGGGGTCTTTTATACTGGTGACACGTCACTAAATCCGTTGGCAGTACAGGCCTCTGGTCAAAGCGTCAACTTTGTCTCTTACTTTATCTACATGGGCGTGCCCATGATCATTGCGGCCATCTTAACCATGTTTCTGTTCTTATTCCTCTTCAAGCCTAGTCAGGAAGTCCACATCGATGTGGAAGCGTTAAAGCAACAACAAGCCCAGTTGGGTGGTATGACGGGGAAGGAAGTTCGAACAATTATTTGGCTGATCATTGCGATTGCACTCTGGTTAACGAGTGGGATCACCGGTTTGGACGTTGGTTGGTTGACGTTGATCGTTGCGCTGATGATGAGTCTCCCGGTAGTTGGCGGGATCTTGACGGCCAAATCATGGGAAGGTGTTCCCGTGAACGTGCTCGTGTTCTTGACTTCGGCAATCGCAATCGGGAATGTCGGTGGTGTGACTGGCATGAATAATTGGATTGCGAAGACCTTGATTCCAAGCAACTTGCCAACTAATATTTATTTATTAGCGATTGTGATTACTGTTTTTGCCATGATTATCCACATGTTCATGGGTTCTGTCATTGCGGTGATGGGGATTACGATTCCGGCCTTCGTAGCGGCCACGGCTCATATGGGAATTTCACCCTTGGCCGTATCGTTACTAGTCTTCTCGGTGACAAACTTGCATTATATTTTACCGTTCCACAACCTCGCTGTCTTAGTTGGAAGCGACCCCGATACTGGTGGGGGTTACACACAAAAAGACGTGATGCGGTTAGGAATCCCACTGACGGCGGTTGTCTTTGTCGTTGCGTTAGTTGAGATGTTCTGGTTCCACCTCGTTGGGTTGGCATAAGCGGATAAGTTTAAAAAATACCCTTTTCAAACGGCCGGTTGGTCGGATGAAAAGGGTATTTTTTAAACTTGTTGATTTTCCTGGGCAGTCACCGTCAAGTAGTCAATTAAGTCGGTGAGTAACTGGTTCCCCGTTCGCTGGGGATATACAAAGTTCAGTTGACTGATGAACGGGATGGCGAGTGAGCGCATGACCACGTGTTCAGTCATGAACGGAAGTACCGATTGTTTAAATAAGAAAGTCACGTTATTTTGATTGAGAATGCCCAGGAGCGTTTCAATATGCGTACTTTCAAAGAAGAATTGGGGCGTCATGCCTTGCTGAGCAAAGAGTGCGTTGATCGGTTCGTAAACACCGGAGCCCGGTGGTAACGTTGCAATTTTCTGCCGCGCTAAGTCTTGAATCCGAATGACTGGCTGGGTAGCTAGGGGGTGATCACGCGGTAAAATAATTTTGAGTTCGTCAGCGAGTAGTGGTTGTTTTTGAAATTCGGTGGGTTGCAATTGGGTCGTCTGAGTATCGCGAATGATGGCCGCTTGTAGCTCACCACTCAGTAACCGTTTGACGATTTGGTCGCCCTCATCCTCGATGATTTTGATTTCAGTATCAGGATGCTGAGTATCAAAAGTGGCGATCTTTTTGGCAATGTTATATTGACCTGAGATTGGAATGGCGCCAATGATGAGCTTGGCAAATGTCGTTGGCCGATTCGGTGCCAAATCGTGCATCATGGTCTCATAGTCTGTAATCATTTTATGCGCATGATGATAGAACGTTTCACCAGCTGGCGTGATTTGTAGACGGCGCTTGTTGTGTGTATCTAGTAGTTTAATGTTCAGTTCGTTCTCAAGGGCTCGCATTCGTTTGGACAATTCCGATTGTGATAAGTGGAGTTCTACGGCAGCGTTAGAAATGTGGCGTAAATCGTACACCATCACGAATGCTTGGAGGTCATTAATGGTCATAGCAGTCACACTTTTCTTTAGGTTAAATTCTATTCTAACACCGATGGCGGGGCCCACCTAATTAAGTAACGGTATAAATTAGTATCAATATTGTGAGGCCGCTACGGTAATCGAAATATTAGTTATTTTTTTTATTGAGAATGGGTCACTAATGAAATCATGGTGCGGGTTAACATTTGTTAGCGGTGATGATTATTCGTTACCGTTTAATTGTGGATGGGGACTCGTGTTGAGGGAGGCAGTAATGACATCTAGATATAATTATTTTGGTGATGTGGATGAAAGTTGTTGAGTGGTTGGTGATTACAAATACGCTGAATCACTAGCTTTCCTTGCTTTTGAAATTGAATCCGGCAAAATGAAATAGTTCCAGCAGTTTCATATTGATCATCATGCTGGTCATGGCTGGGCAATACTTTTTAAAAGGGGATTAGTTTAGTATGTCAAAAGCGCTTAAGATAGTGATGGGAATCACCATGTTAACAGGGGGCATCATGGCCCAGAAAATGACGGTACATGCAGCCGAATCTAACACTCGAACCGGTCAGGCAGTAAGGATGAATGGCACGGTCAGTTTAGCAAGTCAGGTCGAAAATAACCCAGCTGTTAAGGCGGCCCACTACCAGGTAACGCAAGCGGTGCAAGCATTAACCATGGCTACTACGGCAGTCAAAACGGCTATGAGTGATCTGCAAGCGGCGCAAACCACGTTAGACGCTGCCAACAAAACGTTAGCCAAGAATCAAAAGATTCAGACGCATATGGGCGTACTTAAGCAAGCAGCCACTGACCGGCACGTCAAGGCAACGAAAGCACTTGATGAACAATTGGCAACTAAAAAGACAAGCCAAACTGCGGTAACGACGGCGCAAGCGGCAGTGACTAAGTCACAAGCTGCTGTTCAAGTAGCCCAGAGCAACTTCGATAAGGATAACAGTGCGGCCAACAAAGTCACGTTACAAACTACTCAGGCAAAGCTGGAAACGGTGCAAGAGACGTTAACAGCGGCACAAGCTAACCTTGATAAGACTAATGAGCACGTGATGATGGCAGAAGAAGAATTAGCCAACGCCAAAATTGAAGTCAGTGGCACGAGCCGCGACTTCCAAATGGCACAAAGAGATTATGATATTGTTCAGCCCCAAGCAGCAGTTAATCAGGCGAAAGCAGCGGTGACAGCTAAGTTGCAGCGCGTTGCGGGTACTCAAGATCAGGTCGTTACTGCACAGCGGGAATTGTCCCAAGCTCAAGCTGGATTAACGACCGTGCGCGCCCGGACCTTGGCAACCTTAACAGCAGCGGCCGAAAAGCCAATGACTGAAAAACCTGTGGGCGAACGACCAGTCGTTAGTCATTCAACTGGCACGTCAACCAGCACTAATCAGTCGGCGGCACCACAAGCGACCCCGGCCAAGCCCACTCTTAATCAGTCAAGTTCAGCTTCCGTCCCAACAGCGCAGCGGGTTGTTACGACGCAGCCACGACAAGCCACAACGGTATTGCGGACGACGACGAGTCCGGCAATGGCTAAGCCAGTGACTCAGCAGACGGTGCCAACGACCGCAACTAAAACGGCCACGTTACCACAGACTGGTGAACAAACCAATCGAGTTTTGACCGTATTGGGCTTCGTATTATTGGCCGCAACTAGCTTATTTGGTTTTAGCAAGCAACAACGGCGCCATAAAACAACTGATTAATTAACAAGTGTGTGGGCACAATTCGATTTCTCAATGATTATTTCGAAGTGCAAGACTAGTCCAATCGGTTACTTTAGTCTGAGCGACTAAATTGACGGCGGAATTAATGGCGATTTAAAAAAGTTCTTTCGGAGTTTTAGTTGTTCCTGAAAGAACCTTTTTGCTGGGAATGATTGGTATCGTTTAGTTAATAATAATATGCTAAGAACGCCAGTTTTTCGGCCGGAAATACTTGCTTGAAAGTAGCTGCTGGACTACTATAAACATGGTTTCAAAGAGCCCAAGAATTTTACTAAATAAGGAGTTGAGTTTGTGATGATGATGACGGGAATGATGGTTCTATTTGTATTGTTAGTTGGTTTAGTTTTAAGTGGGATTTTCTTCCGATATATGGATACAACTGCCGGTATCTCATTCAGCTCACTGAAGTTCGCTGATTTGCGGATGGAATTGTTAAACTTGGTACTCGTTATTGGACTATTGCTGTGGGCACTGGTTTTAATTCGTTAAAGCGACAATTAAACTTATCAACTTAGCTATTATTGCGAGTCCGGTTAACGCCGGACTTTTATTTTGGCTTGTGATTGACGAATTATGTTAGTGCGGCCGCCAAAATACTTGCGCTTCAACGTGGAACACCGCTATTATGGATAAGTGATTATTATCTAGAAGGGAATGAATAACTATGACGCAGTCGCCATATTGGCAACGGATCGCGGCCAAAGCTCAGGCCGCCCAGCGACCGTTTTTTAGTTTAGCACCGATGGAAGCCGTGACCGGCTCCGTTTTTCGCCGGGTCGTGATGCGCGCTGCGGCCCCCGATGTCTTTTATACTGAATTTACGAATGCGTTAAGCATTACCCACCCGAAGGCTAAGTTTACAACGCGGGGACGACTATATGTTGATGAGGCCGAGTCGCCCCGACCAATCGTTCAACTTTGGGGCAATAGTGGTGAGGACTTTACGAAAGCGGCCCATGAAGTGAAGAATCAAGGTTATCAAGCCATTGATCTTAATATGGGCTGCCCAGATATGGCGGTCATTAAAAATCATAGTGGTAGTGATTTAATCCGACATTTTGATCGTGCCAAAGAAGTGATTGAGGGCGCACGTCAAGCAGAGCTTCCCGTTAGTGTTAAGACGCGGTTGGGCTTTGACGATGTGCATGAGTACGAGACTTGGATTCCATTTTTGTTGCAACAGCAGGTTCCCGTGTTAACGGTTCACGTGCGTACGAAGATGGAGATGAGCAAGGTACCAGCGCATTATGAGTTAATTGATAATTTAGTTCAAATGCGTGATACTTTGGCACCAGCGACGCTATTACAAATTAACGGGGATATCCTGGATTATCAGGCTGGTCTGAAGCTTGCCAAAGCCCATCCAGGAGTCGATGGTATCATGATTGGCCGCGGTATTTTTCAGAACCCATACGCTTTTGAACCGATTCCCCAGCCTCATTCAACGCGTGACATGCTAGAATTGTTACGGTATCAAGTAGATCTGTATGATCAATTTATTGGCTTAGGTCTACAAGGGCATTTCGCACCGCTTCAACGCTTCTTTAAGATTTATGTTCGCGGTATGCGTCATGCGGCCGAATTGCGCAATGAATTAATGCAGACGAAGACAACGGATGATGTCCGTGCGATTATTGATCGCTTAGAGGCTAAGCTACCAGCGGATTAGGTCGCGTTATTTTAACTAAAACGGCTATATTTTTGCCATTTAGCTGTGCTTGATTAAAATGGTTTTAATGTCGAACGTACCGCATCTAAAGTCAACTGCAAATTAAATGCTAGCCTGTAAGTGGACCATAAAATAAGCTAGGTCCTTCAAGACGTTAATTTCTTGGAGGACCTAGCTTATTTTGTGGTCTAAATTATTGTAAACCGGTCATCGAGTAAGGTAACTTGTTCAGGTGATAAGCCAACGATTTGAAGCTCACGTTGTTTAGTCACAAAAATGGCGCCGTAAATATCGGGTCGCTGAGTTGCCCAATCGGGAATCGGTTGGCCCGCAAAGAAGAGCCGCGTTGTTTCGATTTCACCATCAATGGAAGCTTTCGAGAAAACGGTGACACTTTCAAGGTCGTTTTGTCGGGGATAACCCGTTTGCGAATCTAAGATGTGGTGGTAGGACTGGCCGTTAAATTCAAGGTGCCGCTCGTAAATACCGCTGGTCACGGCCGAGCAGGGGCCAATCGTAACGCTGGCAATCGCGTTACCGCGGTCAGTGGTGGGATCTTGGATACCAACGCGCCATTGCCCATCCGGATGAAGTGGGGACGTCCCCACCATTAACAGATTACCACCTAGGTTGATCATTCCGGCCCGCTGTCCAAACGCTTCCCAGTAATCTTGAATGCGGTCGGCAATGTAGCCCTTGGCAATTGCGCCTAGATCCAGCTCCATTCCCGTGACCTTGAGAAGCACACTGAAATCAGCGTCATTACAAATGACGGCTTCGGGGTCGATCAAGGCCAATCGTTCGTTAATTGCAGACTGTTCAGGGACGTGCGCGTTAGTAAAACCAATGTGCCAGAGTTTCACGAGCGGACCAATCAACGCATTGAAACCAAAATGTTGTCGACTGAGTTCGACAGCTTGCCGAACGAGTGTATAGGTGGCGGCGCTCACTTGAACGGGGTGTTGGCCCGCCGCCTGGTTGATTGCCATGACCTCAGAAACAGTCCGGTTGACAGTCAAGCGGTCTTCATATTGGTCGATAAGATCGCAAGCAGCTTGTAGGTACTGGTCACTATCACTACCAAAAAGGGTCAAATCAATGTCGGTACCGAGCGCGTGATGAGCTTGGTGTCGACGCTGCTGAGCGAGTGCAGGAATTGCTGTCTCGCCATTATAAGCTAAAGTTGTCATAAAACCAGTCCTATCTTTCATAAATATCAACGAGTTCAGCAAACTGAACATTTATTCCCGCTCAGTTAGAAGTAGGCACAATTAAATCAGTTTCCCTGCACAGTGATCTAATTCATGTTGAATAATTTGTGCTGTGAAGTCGTTGAATCGTTGTTGTTGCGGTTTAAAGTGTTGATCTTTATATTTCACCGTGATTTGGTGATAGCGGCTAGTCGGACGTTCACCAGGTAAGGACAGGCAGCCTTCCTTAGTCTCGTAAGTGCCGTGATGATCAATGATCTTCGGATTGATCATTGCAATTGCAAAGGGACCGAGTTGCACGACAATAATTTGTTTGTTGACCCCAATCATATTCGCGGCCATTCCAACGCAATTATCGGTGTGTGCGGCGAGGGTATCCAGTAAATCAGTCAAGACTTGAGTGTCTGCAGGGGTTGCTAAGTCAGCAGGGACACTAAGCGCGGCGGGATCATGCACAATTGGTCGAATCATTTGATGTTCCTCCATTGATTAGTCATATTAATTTAATTATAGAGAGCACGGTTGACAGAAGCAAGTCGTTCGCTAGTTGTCAGGCCCTAAAAAAAACACCACACTCACACAAGTCAACGTGCAAATGTGGTGTGGCCTTCAATTAGTACGACAATTTAAATGTTGGCGTTAAGGTGCCCGCCTTTAAGGCGTCATTAGTTGTGGTGGGAACCTGGTTGTGTTCAGGCTGCCAATTTGGATCTTTAATCAGTGCGATATTAGTCCCTTGATAATTCATGGTCATTTGATTAGCGTCGTTGAGGGTCAGTTTTGCAACATTGTGATCGATTGTGAACGTGGCACGTGTATCACTTAACGTTAACGTTGCGCGACTACGAATGGACGTATGTCCGCGTCGGAACCAAGCAACTTGATGATTGGTACTGAGGTACAGACTCATTGCTGGTCTAGCGCTGACCCAGCGACCTAAGAAATCCCGAGTCGTGACTGAGCGAACGGCGCTGACTTTTGATGTTGCTGGTTGAACGGTGGGCGTTTGTGTGTCAGTGGCAGAATGGCATCCTGTCAGTAGCCCTGTCAACAACAAGCCAACGATTATTCCCCTGCTTTTTTGCATAATTATTCTCTCCTCCAATGTCCACATCCCTCAATGAGGACTTAATTTCATTATAGCGAATCCGCCGCATGAGTTAAACAAAATAGTCATAAGTTAATCAGTTTACAACAACTTGGTTGTGTTCAGCTTAATTTTTAACGAATTAAAATTCGGTTTATGGCGTGTGAAAAATATTGAAAGCAAGCCGTATCAAGGTTGGTTCGGTAGTTAACGAGATTGATTAAATATTCTGATATTAGATAAAAAACAGTATAAAAAATATTTTTTAAATATTCCAAAGACGCACTAACCGGACGATTAAAGCGATTTGGTGTACACAACTGAAGGTGACAGTTAATTTTGGCAATGGGCAAGTTAATGGAAATGAGCTACTATATATAGTATTGATTCAAACAGAACGCACTATCAATTGTATTCAATCAATGACTTTGAAAAGTGGGGAATTAAGATGCTAACAACGACAACTAACGATATATTAGACCAATTACGGCCACTGACCGTCACAAAGCGGGGTGGCGAACAAACGAAATTTCATCCGTATAAAATTGACTTTGTCTTACGACGGTTGTTAGCGACTGATGACGAGGTACGGGTCGTCAAGCAGGCCCTTGTTGCCCAGTATCAAGATGCTGACAACATTGATACTCGGGAGCTACGTAGTACCATGATGCAGATTTTGAATGCGCAAGGCCTGACCGCGGCAGCTAAGGCATATCAGGATTACTTTGAAGCTGAACAGCAGCGGTTTGCGGCAGCAACTAATGTTCAAGGACGGATTGAAAAGTTGTTTGAGCGCGATGCCAGCGTTGTGCATGAAAATGCAAATAAGGATAGTACGATTTTTAACACGCAACGCGACTTAGAAGCCGGTGCTGCAAGTCGCGCCATGGGCTTGAAGATGCTACCAGATGTCGTGGCTAAGGCGCATCTGCGTGGCGATATCCATTGGCATGATCTCGATTATTCACCAGTCACGCCTGAAACGAACTGTTGCTTGATTGATTTTGACGGCATGTTCAAAAATGGGTATAAGATTGGGAACGCCGAAGTTGCCTCACCCCGGTCGATTCAAACGGCTACAGCGCAAATGGCGCAGATCATTGCCAACGTGGCTTCATTACAGTATGGTGGCTGTTCCGCTAACCGGGTCGACCAATTATTGGCTCCCTATGCGGCAATCAACTATCAAAAACATATGACTGATGCGAAAAAGTGGGTCCCTGCCGATCAGCGGGAAGCTTATGCGAAAGCCAAAACTAAAAAAGATATCTATGACGCGATGCAAGCCCTTGAGTATGAAATCAATACGTTATATTCGTCACAGGGCCAGACGCCGTTTACCACGGTCAATTTTGGTCTAGGAACTAGTTGGATTGAACGAGAAATTCAAAAGGCGATTCTCCAGATTCGAATCAAGGGACTCGGTAAGGAGCACCGAACTGCGATTTTTCCTAAATTGATCTTCACGATGAAGCGGGGGTTAAATTTAAGTCCGAATGATCCCAATTATGATATTAAAATGCTCGCGATTGAGTGTTCGACCAAGCGGATGTATCCCGACCTTTTAATGTATGACAAGATCAAGGCATTAACGGGGAGTTTTAAGACGCCGATGGGGTGCCGGTCCTTCTTACAAGGTTGGCGTGATGAAAATGGTGTCGAGGTAAACTCGGGCCGGATGAATTTGGGCGTGGTGACAGTCAACCTGCCACGAATCGCGTTAGCCGCACATGGGGACCAACAGTTGTTCTGGGAAATCTTCGAGGAACGGATGGCGACTTGTCATGAAGCACTCGCGTACCGTATCGAACGAACGAAGGAAGCTAAGCCGGAAAATGCACCACTCTTATACATGTATGGGGCGTTTGGTAAGCGGCTACCAGCAGGTGGTAATGTCGATGAGCTCTTCAAAAATCAGCGGGCGACTATTTCACTGGGATACATTGGAATTTATGAAGTCTGCACGACCTTCTTTGGTCCGAACTGGGAACAAGACGAGCACGCGTTAGCTTTTGCGGAGACCGTGGTGAAAGCGTTACGGGATAAGTGTGCGCAGTGGGCGGCTGAAAGTGGCTATCATTATAGTCTGTATTCAACGCCGGCTGAATCGTTGACGGATACGTTCTGTCGTGACGATATTGCGAAGTTTGGCCGGATCGCAGATATTACGGATAAGGAATATTACACGAATAGTTTTCATTATGATGTCCGTAAGCACCCGACGCCCTTCGATAAATTAACTTTGGAGGAACGTTTTCCACAATATGCGTCAGGCGGCTTTATTCATTATTGTGAATATCCTAATTTGACTCAGAATCCTAAAGCCTTGGAGGCCGTCTGGGACTGGGCCTATGATCATGTCGGCTATTTGGGAACGAATACGTCGATCGACCAGTGTTTTAAGTGTGGGTTTAAGGGTGAGTTCAAGGCCACTGCCCGTGGGTTCGTCTGTCCAGAATGTGGCAATCACGACCCTAAATACTGTGATGTTGTTAAGCGGACGTGTGGGTATCTAGGTAACCCACAACAACGACCAATGGTACATGGTCGCCACGTTGAAATCGCGTCCCGTGCTAAAAATATGTCTCCGGAGATGATTAAGAATGCCGCGCGCTACGAAAGGACCAAACAATCCGATGCCCAAAGAATGGCTGGCAGAGGACTTAAGTGAACAATATGTTGCTGATTATAAGGCATTTAACTTTGTTGATGGGGAAGGGGTCCGCTGTAGCTTGTACTTGAGCGGCTGCCCATTCCACTGTCCAGGCTGTTATAATGTGGCGGCACAAAATTTTCATTATGGACAACCGTATTCACAAGAATTGGAAGATCAGATTATTGAAGACCTTGGGCAAGATTATGTGCAAGGGTTGACGTTGCTAGGTGGTGAACCGTTTCTAAATACTCAAGTCGGCATTCGGATTTGTGAACGCATTCGCTCCGAATTTGGAAACACGAAGGATATTTGGTCGTGGTCAGGTTATACTTGGGAAGAATTGCAACAAGACTCTGAGGATAAACTGAAGATGCTATCATTAATTGATATCTTGGTAGATGGGCGCTTTTTACAAGATAAGATGGATCTCTCGCTACAATTTCGGGGGAGTTCCAATCAACGTATTATCGACGTTCCTAAGTCGCTAACAGCTGGTAAAGTCGTCATCTGGGATAAGTTGGTTAAGTGAAATTAAGACTGGTAAAAAGAGCGTTATGACGAGGTCGTCACGACGTTCTTTTTTGTTACGGTCAATATAACGGTTACATATAACCCTTAATAATTTTTTTAATTAAAGTCTGTAACTATGTCTCGATATTTTAGTTAAAAGCGGTTATACTTTACAGGAGTTGTCAATTTATATTGACATAAAGAAATCATTAAAAGCGAGGCTTCATGAATGTATCGTTTTTTTGTTCAACCCCAAGTTGATCACAGCCATCGAGCTGTTTTTGGTTATGAATTACTGTTACGTAAAGAGATGAATGGTCACTGGGCCGTTCCGAAGTCGTTCACTGAATTATCATTAGATAAACAAGCTGAATTATTAGAACAACTTGCTAGTCAATTGCAGACGAAAGCGACTAATCAGGTGTTAGCCCTTAATTTAAACCGGCAACAAGCTGAGGACGACCTGATGTTAGGGACGATCATTTACCTAAAAAAAAGGTTGAATCCGGCCGCGCTGACGATTGAGTTGACAGAATGTCCTTCATTAAACGAGATTCAAAAATATAGTCTCTTTTTCCACCAACATGATATTAAATTAAGCATTGATGACGTGGGGACGGGCTCGAACACGTTTGAGAATATTCGCCACGCACTACCGTTTGTTGATCAAATCAAGTTTGCGATGCAAAACTTACGGATGAGTGGGCAAGCGGAGCGCATTCCTCATGAATTAGCATTTTGGCGTGATATTGCTCAGTCTTACCATCTGGAATTTATTCTGGAAGGTGTCGAAGACCAGGGTGATCAAAAGATGGCCGAACAACAAGGTATTGAATGGCACCAGGGTTACTATTATGGGAAACCGCGGTTAGTCGATGATGGTCGGCAATTGGTCAACGGCGGATGCTGAGAAAGGATCCTTACGATGACATGGTCTAATTGGCGAATTTCGCCGTTCGTAACGAGTATTTTCTTTATATTAGGTGTTCTAACACTTTACTGGGTCCTCTTTAATTGGATTACGACGTGGTTTCATGCCCGTCACATTAACATTGACGATGATACCGTCAATGCTTGGCACGGTGTGATTTACATGTTGGTCTTTGTGTTTGTCATGCAACTGTCGGTCGTCGGTAAAGCAGATAGTTGGGAGTTTGTTAACTTTCACTTGATTGCCGTCGTGTTCTGCTCGTTTTTTTTGAATATTCGAATGCCGTATTATTCATTGTTACCTGTGGTCATAGTGTACATGGTTTTCGACCAGTCGATTTTTTACTGGGAATCGTGGAGTTACGCCGTCGTGTTCGTGCTATTTTTCTGGAGCATGAATTATCTACGGCTGTGGGTACCTAAGCATCGGTATCCTTGGCTATATTACTATGGCGCGGTCGCTTTTTACGGCGGAATCTTGTGGGGCCTGATCAAGCTTAAATATTCGCTGGATTGGGACAATACTTTACAAGAATATGGCTACTTAATGATTTTTGCAGGATTATTGTACGCCTACGTTAATATGCTGACCCAAGATAGTGAGATTAAATTACGGTTGGCCCAGTTTGCGAGTCACGACGCTTTGACTGAGACTGAGAACTTTGCCGCTTACACGGAACATATCAAATATTTATTCGATGATAGTGCCAAGAACAATCTCAACTTATCGATGATGATGTTCGATATTGATCACTTTAAGCACGTTAATGACACGTACGGTCACCTTGCAGGGGACCGCGTTTTGCAAGAAGTTGCCGCCACGGTCACAACGGTCTTGGCCGCCAATGACGAGAAGGTCAAGCTGTATCGCACCGGTGGTGAAGAATTCAATGTCCTGTTTCCCGGTTATGATCTGGCTAGTACCAAAGTGATTGTCCGTCAGGTCTTTGAAGCAGTCAATCATCTCGTTGTTAAGTATGAAGACGAGGAAATCAATGTGTCGATTTCGGTTGGTGTCTCGACACTGCATCAAGCCGATGGTAGTCCGATTGATTTGTACAACCGTGTTGATCAGAACCTCTATTTTTCAAAGCGGCACGGGCGGATGCGTGTTACGGTTGAATAGTGGCTGAGATTAAAAATAAATAACGTTGACTTGTTGAGCTCCCGGAATAAAAGCCGGAAGCTCTTTTTTGCTCGCAATCGGTCTGACTGAAATTGTAGGCCTAACCGTCATTGCCTGATTGACGTATTGGGGAAACATGATGTCAAATCTACAAGATTGATTGAGTGCGACATTGGGGTTATGGTGGCCAATTTCAGCTATTTAGTAGCATCGTTCGTTAATTGAGTTTACGAATTAACGCTAACAGATGTAAACCTTAATCGAAACCGTTAATTATGCTGGTATTCTAGTTTAATTATGGTATGGTTTATGTTGTAAAGATAACAGTCAATGACTTAAACTAATTGACTTACATATTAAAGAAAACAAGTTTTTTACGTTACGTTTGTTAAGGTTATTTAAATACGAATGGTTGCCAATTTATAAAGTAAGGAAGTGAGAAGTGTGCCAGTGGTCATTAGCTCATTAATTCCCGTAGTTGCGCCGGTTAAACGCCAAGTGATCAATGTGACGACCCTTGCAAATACGGTTCACTTATATGGGTTACTAGGATTTAAGCAGCAAATTATACCGGCAACGGATCAAATTGTTGCGCCCTTTGCTGGGGTTATCACAGCCGTGGCAGCCAATCAACGGTTAATTGGCTTTCGAGCGGCCAACGGTCTGGTGGGCTGGCTACGGATTGGTCAATTAACCAGTGCTTTGGAATCGCCTACATTTAAGTTCAACGTTAAACCGGGTGACTGGGTGGTTGCTGGGCAGATGTTGGTTGAAGTGATTTCACTACTGACACAACGGCTCCAACCAGTTAAAACGACGGTGGTATTGACGATTAGACATGCGGTTGTTCGTGTTCGAGAACGGTTGCTGGCAGCAAGTAATCAAGTCGATCCGATGGGAACTGTTATCTCAGGTATTACGACCAGTATGGCTGGTAATCATCGGGTCGCAACGATCGGGCCACCCCAAGGTAATTAATTGTTTGACAATAAGCAATCGACGTCCTAGATACGGGGTGTGTCTAGACGTCACGCTTCGACGCAGCCCATTGAATGGGCAGTAGTGGCTGAGGTGTGCGTTTTAATAACGCAGTTAGGGGCAGTACTGGACACATGAACAGTACTGGTTCACAAGGTCGCCGTACTAGGAGGTACGGCGTCGCTGATGTTATAAGGTATTAAGATTAAGTAGTTGTGGGTAGCAGTAATTGGTCAGCGATTAAGTTTTGGCAGACTTATAAGCACAACTGCTATCACGGGTACGATTAATTGGGTGCTAACGTAAGTATGGTTACCTAGTCAATTAAGTTTCGTCGGTCAAAGGTTAGGCCGGTATTACCGAGATGGTTGTGGGGGTATAACTACTTCGGCGATCGTTTGATGTCGCGTTATGTTCAAGATAGGTCAATTATTTGGTTTAAGAACGGATCACTTGCTTTTACTTGGCAGTCCAGTTTATCATGACGGTAAATTGTGAAGGAGTGATTCGGCATGAATTCAGCGACATTTAATCAAACTGAATTAGCAAAATATAATGGTCAGGATGGTCAACCCGCATACGTGGCGGTTGATGGTGTCGTTTATGATGTAACGGGGGTTGCAGCATGGGCTGGCGGTAAGCATCATGGTAATCTTGCGGGGCAAGAATTAACCGCAGTCATTGACACCAAATCACCACATGGACGTAAAGTGTTAACGGGACTGACCGTCGTTGGTCAATACGTGACTAATTAAATTATTGAAGACTGGTTGATTGTGACCAGTCTTTTTTTGTGTGGATATGCGGCTGTTGTGATTGCTTAAACGAGCTTTCACACCAAAATTTTTCGTACTGCGAGGCAAGTATTGACCAATTTTAGGCGACTGTTTGTGGGCTTGAGACATTGTGTAAAATAAGTGCGTGATGATAATCGATATTCCAAGTAAACGAATAGATAACAAAAATACTAACTTATGATTAGTTAAGACCTGTAATGGTTGCTGGCACGTCTATTGACAGTCATCCACTGTTTATATAACAATACAAAATAAATTATATAAAGAGTTGAATGTTGTATGAAAAAGCGTGAAAATAGAATTGAATTAAAGGAAAGTTAATAAACTATATTTTAGGTGGGTAAATGATGGAGCGAAAACGGACGAATTTTAAAATGTACAAAATTGGCCGTCGCTGGGCGTTTGCATGTGCCGTTATCTTGACGATGGGCACAACAACGCTGGTGGCTCGGGCTGATGATGGAACGACTGCAACGGGGACTGATACGGCATCAACCAGTTCAAGCACAACCAAATCAGTCACGGCTAAGACACAAACTTTGAAGACTACGGCCACAACTGAAGCGGATGTGACTAACCAAAATCAGCCGGTTTTAGATACCGATGGTTCGAATTCAAAGACTGCTGCTGGCACAGTGGCTGGAACTAAGGCGGCAACGGATACTGATACAAACGCTACCACCAATTTGGATGAGACAACTAGTGCCAATACTGAAACTGGTTCAGATACGACAGCTGGTTCAAAGACGGCAAAAGAGACGAATGCGACAACCGGTTCAGAGTCGACAAAAGAGACGTCGACCACAACTGATTCTGCCACTGCAACGGCTGCGCGGACAACAACTAGTTCTAATAAAGGTGCGACTACTGACTCAGCTACCAGCAATGATACCGCGGCAACGGTTGCTAAAACTACCGATGCTAGTGCTAAGACTACCGGTACGACGACTAGTGATAGTGCAACCCAGCAAACCGCGACAACTAAAGACCAGTCGACGACAATTGCGACGCCTCAGACCGCCGCGGTGGCGCTTAGTCAAGCTGTGACCCAAGCAAACGATGCCGTTGCCGATGGTGGCAATGTGACGGACGACTACCCGGATCTACATAACATGCTCGGGGTTTCGTCTCAATTCCATATTTTTGCGCGGGAAGCGGAACTACATGCCCATACGAATGGGAACGTTGCGGTGCAAAACTTAGTGGGCAACGTTAACTTTGGGACGAACATTATTGAAGAATTACTAGATAAAGATATTTCGTATATTCAAAATATCAGTAATATTGCTGGGAGTTCGTTTGTTTCGGCTGGTGAGACGCGGAGCAATAAAGTCATCTTTGGCGAAAATATTGAGATTGATGTTTCGAATCCTAATCGGCCGATGGTCAACGGGGTCTATATCGACCATTTACTTGCCTCTGAAGTTTATCAAGACAAAGATGGTAACGTCTATATTGATTTTGACAAAGAGTTTGCTAAGTTGGAACAATTGAGCGCTAGTCTTAGCGAAGCGTCCGCGAACGCCACCTATACGAGTGACAGTTTTGAAGATATGAATCAGCGGGTCATCGATGTGACGGATATGCAACCTGATGCGGATGGACACATTGTGATCAATCTGTCAGCGGATGTTTTAAACACGAGTACGCCGCTGACAATCAAGGGACTATCGGCAGATGCGGATGGTAATACGGTCATTATTAATGTTGATACGGCAGGTGCGACCAACTATCAAGTTAACTCGCAGATCAAAATCATTTATGATGACGGTACGGAGCGGAATAATAAAGAAACTGAAGACTTTGGTGATAACCATTTGCTTTGGAACTTCTATGATTCAACCGCGAGTGACAAGTTAGCAACTGGTGTCATTAGTGTCGACCGGCCATTTCAAGGCAGTATTTTAGCCCCAGCGGCGGAAATTGATGCAAATCAAAATATTGATGGCAACATCATTGCTAATAAAGTCAACGTGAAGGCGGAGACCCATCGTTGGGATTTACAGGATAATGTTGATAATGAAAATGATCCAGAACCAGTTCCGGACTATGAGAAACCGGTACATCCAAGTATTGATGCCGAATTACCAGATGGTGGCGAGGGCGAAGAGCCAGAATACGACAAACCGGTACATCCAAGTATCGACATTGAAATGCCAGATGACGGCGAGGGGGAAGAACCAGAATACGACAAACCGGTACATCCAAGTATTGATATCGAAATGCCAGATAATGGCGAAGAAGAAGAAGAGTACGACAAACCAGTTCATCCAAGCATCGATGTTGAAATGCCTGACTTTGACGAGATTGAGGACGAAGAAGAAGCTGAAGACGCAGAAGAAGAATTTGAAGACGATATTGAGGATGAAATCGAAGCTGGTGTGACGCCAGACGAAGTTGTCGACCAAATCGAAGAAGAAGTCGACAATGAAATTACAGCTGACTGGGTCACGGACGAAACTGCGACTGAATTGGAAACGGCGTTTGAGGAAGTTCAAAAAGAAGCAGTGGTTGGCGATCAGATTAAGGATGAGGAAACACTGATCAACTTGATTGACCGGGCAATCGCACAAGCTAAAGCGCATCATAATACGGCGTTAGTAGCGCAATTACAAGCTCTACGAACTAAGGTGGCTAGCGCGTTGGCAGTGGCTAAGGGGCAAGCATTACCACAGACTGATGAAGCGCCAAGTCAGATGATTAGTTTAGCGGGAATCGCATTAGCAAGTACATTAGTATTAGGTGCTGCAGCGGTTAGCCGGCGGAAGCGTCAGTATTAAGCTTAAAATTGTATTTTGAAGCAACTGTTGATTCGGCAAGTTTAATCTTGCGAATCAACAGTTTTTTTGCATAAAAAAGTCACTAAACCAAATTGGTCTAGTGACGCTCAATTCTCTCTACTCCATGACCGACCTAATCTCTTGACCCCAAATGCGCCACTAGTGAAACGTGGTATAAATGCTAACCCCCATTAGCATTTATGATA
>SKES01000140.1_pt1 | contig 74349 bp, 66 predicted proteins | sample 4826851 | NCBI WGS metagenome assembly SKES01 (sample SAMN11008803, study PRJNA524170) | human gut metagenome | biome: Human fecal sample; material: Feces; isolation source: fecal sample from pouch patient p52 | host: Homo sapiens | place: Israel: Tel-Aviv | collected 2016-09-04 | reverse complement strand
TACAGATAAGGATTTATTTCCATTTCTCCAATCATTATAAATTTTAAGTCTTTGTTTTTTGTTTAATTTGGACATAGTAAAAGCCGTAAAAGTGTCTAACTTTTACGGCCCACTTCATTTTGATTCGAGCCTTTTTTGCATTCAAAAAATCAGAATAAAACTGGTATAATTTAAAAGTATAAAAGGGGCAATTTTTATGGTAAGTACAAAATTTTTAAATAAATTAAAAAATGAATATAATATTGAATTCAATAATGAAAAATTATTAGAAGAAGCATTTACACACTCTTCCTATTCTAATGAACATCCTGATGATGGGATTCGTGATTATGAAAAATTAGAGTTCTTAGGTGATGCTGTTTTAGAATTAGCAGTTTCCAATTACTTGTATCGTCATTATCCTAAGCTAAATGAAGGTGAATTAACCAGATTAAGATCTAATATCGTTAGAACTGAAGGATTTTCTGAATTTGCTATAGAATGCGGCTTTCAAAAGGAAATTCATTTAGGAAATGGTGAAGAAAAAGCAGGTGCCAGGAATCGTAAAACTTTGCTAGAAGATGTCTTTGAAGCTTTTAATGGTGCATTATTCTTGGATCAAGGAATGCCAGCAGTTGAACGCTTTTTGCATTTAACTGTCTATCCTTTAATTGCTAAAGGTGAATTTGATGATTCACGTGATTATAAGACTGATTTACAAGAATTGTTACAACAAAACGGTCCTGTAAACATTGAATATTCTGTCATTAGTGAATCGCAATTACCGTCACATTTTGTAGTTGAATTAAAAATTAATGATCAAGTTCAAACACAAGGTGAAGGACATAACAAAAAGGCCGCTGAACAACAAGCAGCAAAGGCTGCTTTACAGAAGTTTGAATAAGGGGATGAAACAGTGCCATTAACAGAATTAGTGCTAGATGGATTTAAATCATTCGCTGATAAAACAGTTATTCATTTTAATAAAGGAATAACTGGTATTGTAGGACCAAACGGAAGTGGTAAAAGTAACATTACAGAAGCTATTCGCTGGGTAATGGGTGAATCAAGTGCTAAATCACTTCGTGGAACTAACATGAAAGACGTTATTTTTGCCGGAAGTCAATATAGAAAACCAATGAACAAGGCAGAAGTAACCCTTATCTTTGATAATAAAAATCGTGAGCTTGCTTTTGAAACCGATCAAGTTTCTGTAACTAGAAGAATTTTACGTTCGGGAGATAGTGAATTTTTAATAAATAATCAGCAAGTACGTATGCGAGATGTTCGTACTCTTTTCCTAGATTCAGGAATTTCGCCAAATAGCTTGGCAATTATTTCACAAGGACGGGTCGATCAAATATTAAATTCACGTCCGGAACAAAGAAGGATCATCTTTGAAGAAGCTGCGGGTGTTTTACATTTTAAACAACAAAAAGAAGAAGCGCAGAATCAGCTTAAAAAGACCCAAGATAATTTAATTAGAATTAATGACTTGGTTAAAGAACTTGAATCGCGATTAGAACCACTTAATGAACAAAGTTCGTTAGCAAAAGAATATAAATTTCAAAAGTCTGGTTTAGATAAGAAACTTAAAAGTTTATTGGCATTTGAAATTGAGAATATTAATCAACAAAGAGAAGATATTCAAAAGTCTGCTGATAAAAATAAGATTCTCTTGGCTAAACTAGATGATGAGGTTAAAGATTCTCAAGCTGCAGTCACTCAAAAAAGAGCCGAATATAAAAAATTACGTGATGAGAGAGATCATACACAAAATAAATTGTTGAAATTGAGTAAGGACCTCTCAGAATTGAACGCTAGTTTGCAAATGGCGGAGCAATCACGTCAGTTTGATGATGCTACTAAGGAAGAATATAAAAATCAAGTTAAGCAGTTAAAGCAAAATTTAGTTCAACTAAAAGCCGATTTAGATGAATTGAAAAAAGAAAAGAAAAAGCTTCAAGATGAACAAGATGTTCTAAAAATTGAACGTGGACAACTTACTGGTGAACTGAATGAGGATCCTGAAGAATTAAATAAAAAGTTGGATGATATTCGAAACAACTACATGCAACTACTTCAAGATCAAGCTACAACAAATAACCAAATTGTTAATTTAAATTCGGATCTAAGAAGAAGTCAGGCAGATACAACTTATCAAACTGGTGATGTTTCTAAGCAATTGACTGACGCACAAAAGCAGTTAGAACAACTTCGGATAGAAGGTAAAAAATTAACTGACAAGCGTCAAAAAGAACAGAACGCTATAGTTAGAATAAATAAACAAAATAATCAGCTAAATACAGAATTGACTAATCTTCGTCAAGTAGTTAATGCAGAACGTAATGAACTTGAAAAGGTTGAAGCTCGTCATGAAGCTTTAGTAAATATCCAAAAAAGACATGAAGGCTATTACTACGGCGTTCGTAATGTGTTAAATCATCTGAATGACTTTGCAGGTGTAATTGGTGCAGTGGGTGAATTAATTACATTTCCGGCTGAACTTGAAGCTGCAATGACTACTGCATTAGGTGGTGGGGTTCAAGACTTGATCACTGAAAGTAGAATTAGTGCTAGAAATGCAATTAATAAACTGAAGCAAAATCATGGTGGTCGTGCTACATTTTTACCATTAGATGGTTTGCGGCAATACGGAATTCCTCAATCAACTGTTACTACTTTAAAGTCTTATGATGGTTTTAGAGGAATAGCCAGTGATTTGGTGGAGAGTAAAACTGACCAAGATATTACTGCGGCAATAAATTATTTATTGGGAAGCGTTGTTATTGTAGATACAATAGATACTGCAATGTCAGTTGCTCAACGAGTAAATCGTTATAGAATAGTTACGCTTGATGGGGATGTTATTTCACCCGGTGGTTCAATGACCGGTGGACAAAGAAATCAGCGTAGTAATTCACCATTGCAGACTGCGACTGAAATCAATCAGCTTGAAAAACAAATTAAAACTTTAAAGCAAAATCTTAATGAAGATCAAGATAAACTTGAAAATCTAGTTGATCAAAGTAATAAAGTAAATGCTGAATTACAAGACCTTCAAGATGCTTTACGTGAGACCAGTCAAGCAATTAATGAGGCAGCAATTTCTTTCCAAGGACAAGAAAAAGAAGTTAAGCGACTGCTGGATGCTAACACTTTGTATAAATCACGAATTAAAGATCGAAATGATCGAATTGAATTATTAAAGAAGCAAATCAAGGAAGCTAATGATAAACAAATGCTTTTGACTAAGCAAGGTGAAGAGCAAAAAGCAAAAATGAATGATTTGCAGGATAAGATTAAGAACTTTAATAATTTAAGCCAGCGTATTCAAGATGAACTGTCTAAATTAGATCCTAAGATTGCGGTTTATACTAATAAACTTGAAAATTTATCTAGTCAAGAAAATGAAAAAAATCATCAAATTGATAATAGTGAAAAGCAGATTGAAGATTTAACAGCCAAGTTGACTATTTTGGCGCAAAACGATGAAAATTCAATGAATCAAACTGCTAACTTAGAAAAACAGAAATCCACGATTGAACAAAAAAATAATGAATTGCAAGCTAGACTTAACGATCTAAGTTCGCAATTAGGCCAATTTGACGCACAAATTAATCAATTAGACCAAGTAGCCAGTCGAAATTATGATTTACGTAAAGATGCTGCTATTGAGCAAGAAGACTATTCAGTTAAAATAGCTAAATTTAATAGTTCAATTAATCAAAGACTTGAAACTTTACGTGATGATTATTCTTTAACTTTTGAAGCAGCTATTGCTCAAGCTGAAGGTGAAAATAATGAAGAGACTCGTAATGAGTTAGCTAAAAGCGTAAAATTACATCGGATGTCAATCGAAGATATAGGTCCCGTGAATTTAGATTCGATTCAAGAATATGAAGATGTAAAACAGCGATATGACTTTTTGAATGGTCAACAAAATGATTTGCTTAAGGCACGTGATGATCTTGAAAAGTCAATGACTGAACTTGACGATGAAGTTAAAACACGTTTTAAGCATACTTTTGATACCATTGCTGAAAGTTTTCAAAAGATTTTTCCAGTGGTATTCGGTGGTGGTAAGGCTAAACTGGAATTAACTGAACCAGATAATTTACTTGAAACAGGAATTGAAATTATTGCTCAGCCACCTGGTAAGAAGTTACAACGATTAAGTTTGCTTTCTGGTGGTGAACGTGCATTAACTGCAATTACTTTGTTATTTGCGATGCTTCAAGTAAATCCTGTACCATTCTGTGTGCTAGATGAGGTAGAAGCTGCACTTGATGATGCCAATGTTGCACGTTTTGCGGAATTTTTGCTTAAATATGATATGAAGACAAAGTTTATTGTCATAACACATAGAAGAGGAACTATGCGACAAGCTGATCAACTATATGGTGTGGTCATGCAAGAATCTGGTGTTTCTCAAGTAGTGTCAGTATCCTTAAAAGAAATGAAAGATAAACATGAGGTGAACTAATTGGGTTTATTTGATCGAATTAAAAAATCTCTTTTCGGTAAAAATGATGAAGAAGAGAAAAAAGATGAAGAAAAACAAAGTCAAGAACAGGAAGATATAGAAGAAACAACTGATATGGAAAATGACTCTTCTAATGTTGAAGATTCAGAAAAAGTAGATAATGATACTCAAGATTCGGAAAAAATAGAAGAAACTGAAGAAAACACTTCTGATGAATCATCGGTTGAAGAAGAAATTAGTGAAAATGATAAAATAACTGAAGATGCTGATAATTCTCAAGAAACAGTTACTGAAGAGGTTGTGGATGAAGTACAATCTGAGGAAGAACCAGAACAAGAATTAGAGCCCGAAAAGGAAAATGATTCTCAAGAAGAACTTTATGAAAAGGGGCTTGAAAAGACCAATAAAGGTTTTGGTGCAAGACTGAATGCATTTTTTGCTAAATTTAGAACAGTCGATGAAGACTTCTTTGATGATTTGGAAGATTTGTTAATTGAATCAGATGTTGGTTATGAAACAGCAGAGCAATTGACTGAAGAACTTCGTGAAGAAGCAAAATTGCAAAATGCTAAGTCACGTGATGAATTAAAACAAGTTATTGTTGAAAAATTGGTCGATCTTTATGATAAGGGTGGCAATAATAAAGATGAAAAACTAGAATATAATTCGGATGATAAGCCAAATGTTTACTTATTTGTTGGAGTTAATGGTGCTGGCAAGACTACAACAATTGGTAAATTAGCTAAAAGATTTAAAGATGAAGGCAAATCAGTTATTTTAGCTGCTGCTGATACTTTTAGAGCTGGTGCCGTTGAACAATTAGTTGAATGGGGTAAGCGAGTAGATGTACCAGTTGTAACAGGTAAAGAAAAGGCTGACCCAGCTTCAGTTGTGTATGATGCTACAGAACGGGCTATTAAAGAAAAAGTAGACTATCTTTTGGTAGATACTGCTGGTCGTCTTCAAAATAAGAAAAATTTAATGGCTGAGCTAGAAAAAATTCAAAGAACTATCCAAAAGTTATTACCAGATCAACCAACTGAGACTTTATTGGTACTTGATGGCTCAACTGGACAAAATGCCCTTTTGCAAGCTAAAGATTTTGATAAAACTACTAAATTGACTGGTTTAGTTTTAACTAAATTAGATGGATCATCAAAAGGTGGGGTAGTATTAGCTATTCGTAATGAAATGAATTTACCAGTTAAGTTAGTTGGCTTGGGTGAAAAACCAGAAGATTTGGCAGACTTTGATGCGGCAAATTATGCAATTGGTCTTTTCCATGGCTTAGTCTAGTGTTAAAGTTAAGAGGTAATAGAATTTATAAGGAGAATTTTATGAAAGAATATAGTGCTTGTACTACCATCTTAGTTGGTAAAAATGCCTCAATTGATGGCACAACTATGATTGCTCGTAATGATGATACCTTCCGCCCAATTACTCCACAAAAGTTTATTATTGAGCCAGCTCGTCATGGCGAAAAGAAACATATTAAATCATGGCTTAATAAGTTTGAGATGGATCTTCCAGAAGATGCACAACGAGTTCCTGCCGTACCAAATGTTGATTATAAACATCGTGGTTACTACGATGAAAGTGGTATTAACCAAGAAAATGTTGCTATGTCATGTACTGAATCAACTTATGGTAATGAAAGAACTTTAGCATTTGATCCATTGGTTAAAGATGGATTAGATGAAGACTGTATGCAAACCGTAGTTTTGCCATACATTCATTCAGCACGTGATGGTGTTAAGTATTTAGGTAAGTTAATTGCTAAGTATGGCTCACCAGCTGGTAACTCTGTTTTGTTCAGTGATAAAGATGAAATTTGGTACATGGAAATTGTAACTGGTCACCACTGGGTAGCAGAACGTATTCCTGATGATTGCTATGCTGCAACTGGTAACCGTGTAGCTATTGAACAAGTCGATTTCGATAATCCTGAATACTTCATGTGGAGTGAAGGAATTCAAGAATTTGTTGAAGAACATCACTTGAATCCAGATCATGAAGGTTGGAATTTCCGTCATATCTTTGGTACTTACACTGAACAAGATCGCCACTACAATACTAACCGTCAATGGTATATTCAAAAGTTGTTCAACCCAGAAATTGAACAAGATCCACAAGATGGCGATATTCCATTTATTCGTAAGGCAGCTAAGAAGATTACCAAGGAAGATATTGAATTTGCCTTAGGTTCACATTATCAAGATACTCCATATGATCCATTTGGTAAGGGTACCGAAGAAGAAAAGCACCGCTACCGTCCTATTGGTTTGAACCGTACGCAAAATGCTCATATTTTACAAATAAGAAGTGATGTACCAGCAGACCGTGCAGCAATTATGTGGTTATGTATTGGTGGTCCAACGTTTACTCCATTTATCCCATTCTTTGCTAATATGAATGAAACTGATCCTTCATTTAACAATACTTCAATGGATTACAATATGAGTGATGCATGGTGGTACTACAAGTCATTTGCTGCACTTGTTGAAAGCCACTATCCACAATTTGTTCAACTTGATACTACTTATCTTACTGAACTTAATCGTTACTTCAGAGGTCGTGTTGAAGAAATTATTAAGAATTCAGAAGGTAAATCAGGCGATGAATTAACTGAATACTTAACTAAAGAAAATCAAAAGACTGTTGCTCATACTCGCAAGGAAACTGAAAAGTTATGGGGAGAAATGATGATTGATTCAATTAATATGTCTAAGTTGACTTTTAATATGGATGAAAATCTCTAATAATTAAAAGGCAGCTCAACGCTTAGTTGGGCTGTCTTTTTGCCAAAATTGTGAAAGGATATAATAATGACAGGAAATACAATTGGTTCATTTTTTACCAAGATTAGTAATGAAGTTGAAAAGCAAATGGATGATGATTTAAAGAGTTTTGGCATTGATGCTAATGAATTGGAATTTTTAATTGAGTTAAATCATCATAAGCATGGGAAAAATTTTGATAAACTTGCTAAGGAACTTCATGTAACAGATGACAAAGTCAAAGAAATAGCTAAAAAGTTAGTTACTAAGGACTTAATTACCGTAGCAGATGATGTAGTTACTGAAACTGAAAAAGGCTCAGAACTATGTAAAAAGGTGGAAAAGCATCGTTTAGAAACTGATCATACAATTACAGGGATGCTGAGCAAAGAAGAAATATTAGGTTTGGTTAATGTTTTAAAGAAAATGCTAAAAAAAGACGAAACTAAAGATTAATTAAATAATCAAAAAACTAGGAAATTCCTTACTGGAGTTTCCTAGTTTTTATATGCTGAAAATCATTTTTTATTGTTTAAAACAGAGTGGTGTACACCATATCCTAAGTAAATAAGCAATCCTAGAATAAACCAGATACCGGCATAAAGTTTGGCTTGATAATCTAATCCCAAGAATACGACTAATGCGGCTAAGAAACCTAATGCTGGTAATACTGGATAAAATGGCATCTTAAATGAAGGATCATCAATGTCTTTACCTTCACGAGGACGTAATTTATAAATTCCCAGTGATACGAACATAAATGCGATAAGGGTACCTGCTGAAACTAATTGAGACAGCATAGAGAATGGGAAGAATGCCCCAAGTAAGATACCAATAACTGTTAAAGTCCATAAAGCATTGTTAGGACGACGATCAGCATTTAATTTACCTAGCCATTTAGGAAGCATACCATCTCGACCAAATGAATAAATCAATCTTGAACCTGCCATACTCATTCCGATTAAGGCAGTGAACATTCCAAGAACAGCAATAGTTTGAACAACAATAGCTACAATAGGATGTCCTGCATAACGAAGAGCTAAACCAACAGGCTCAGCTGAGTTAGCATATTTTTGATATGGCATGATACCAATTAATACAAGACTAACGCCAACAAATAATGTAACTGCAATGGCAAGTGAGCCTAAGATACCGCGTGGCATAGTCTTTTGGGGATTAATTGCTTCGGCTGAGTTAGCAGCAATTGAATCAAAACCGATGTAGGATAAGAAAATCATTGATACACCAGCATATATCCCTTGCCAACCACCAAAAGGTCCGTGAGCAGTTGGACGATACTTAGGAATAAATGGGACAAAATTAGAACCCTTAATTGCGGTTAAACCAACAACGATAAAAAATAAAATTGCTAAAACTTTTAATACAACTAATGCATTTTCAACGCGCGCTGCTCTTGAAACACCGTGACTGATTAAAAGAGCAACTAACAGAATTGATATAAGTGAAATGATATCAATAACCCCACCGTTAGTTCCAAATGCATTGGATAAGGCTGCAGGTAATTTTATTCCTAATGGAGCAATTAAAGCTCTAAAGTTAGCCGAAAGCCCGGATCCTACAAAGGCTAGAGCAATAAAGTATTCTGCTAGAAGCGCCCATCCGGCAACCCAGCCCCAGAATTCACCGAAAACCACATTAATCCATGAATAAGCAGATCCCGCAAAGGGCATTGCAGCAGCCATTTCTGCGTATGCAAATGCAACAAGTCCGGCTGCGACAGCTGCTAAAATAAATGAAATTGCCACAGCTGGACCGGTGTGCAATGCTGCTACTTCACCAGGTAAAGTAAAGATAGAAGCAGAAACTATTGTTCCAACACCTAAGGCTAAAAAGTCCTTAACTTTCAATGAGCGAACCAGGTGTCCATCTTTATTTTCATAGACGCGTGGATCTTCTTTCTTGTTCATTTTTTGCCAAAGATTCACAACGCAACTCCTCCTTGATATGAATAGTATGTAATTCATTATAATTAAAAATACGTTAAAAAGGCAACTTTAAAATATTAAAATTTTCTCTTAAAAAATAATAATCTATTTTCTTCAATAAAATAGTAAAAGAAAGTTCTTGATCATTTTGATCGAGGTGCTTTTTTGATATACTAAAAGCTGGTGAAACTTATGGATGAATTGACAAAAAATGAAGAGCTTGGAGATTTATATGCATATTACGGCTCTTTGCTTACTAAGGGACAACAATCTTATTTTGAAGATTATTATTATAATGATTTATCTTTAGGAGAAATTGCTATTAATCATCATGTATCACGTCAGGCCGTTTATGATAATCTAAAGCGATCAAGTAAAAGTTTACAAAACTATGAAGAAAAACTTCATATGCGTAAAGATAATAATTATATTGAAAATATTTTAACTAGTGTGCTATCGTCATTGAATAATAACGACGATAAAGCTGCTAAAAATGAAATAACGAATTTATTAAATAAATTGAGGGGAGAGTAACCCATGGCTTTTGAAAATTTAAGTGAAAGAATTCAAAAAGCATTAAAAAATTTAACTGGTAAAGGTAAGGTTTCAGAAGAAGATATTAATAAGGCTAGTCGTGAAATCAGATTAGCTCTTCTTGAAGCCGATGTTAACTTTAAAGTTGTTAAGGACTTCATTAAAACAATTAAGAAAGAGGCACTTGGTAAGGAAGTTCAAGAAAGTCTTAATCCAGGTCAACAAGTAATTAAAATTGTTAATGAAGAGTTGACTAAGATGATGGGGGAAGAAGCAGTCCCTCTTAATAAATCCAAGCATATTCCTACTATTATCATGATGGTAGGTTTGCAAGGTACCGGTAAGACTACTACAGTAGGTAAACTTGCATATCATCTACAAAAGACGCAGAAAGCTCGTCCTCTTTTAATTGCTGGGGATATTTACCGTCCGGCTGCCGTTGACCAACTAAAACAAATCGGTGAGCAATTAAAAGTGCCAGTCTTTAGTGAAAATGGAGAAAAAGATGTTGCTAAAATTGTTCAAGATGGTTTAGCAGAGGCCGATAAGAACAAAAATGATTATGTATTAATCGATACAGCCGGTCGTCTTGAAATTGACGAGCCATTAATGGAAGAGCTGGAACGTGTAAAGAAAGTAGCGGATCCTGACAATATTTTACTTGTTGTTGATGCTATGACAGGTCAAGCAGCAACCGATGTAGCTAAAGGTTTTGATGAGAGATTAGATGTTACCGGTGTTATCTTGACTAAGCTTGATGGTGATACTCGTGGTGGTGCTGCACTTTCAATTCGTGCTGTAACTGGTAAGCCAATCCTATTTACAGGACAAGGTGAAAAGTTAAGTGACTTGGATGTTTTCCACCCAGATCGAATGGCTTCAAGAATCTTGGGTATGGGTGATATGCTTTCCTTAATCGAAAGAGCACAACAAGATTATGATGCTAAAGAAGCTCAAAAAGTTGCGGAAAAGATGCGTGAAAACACCTTTGACTTTAATGACTTCGTTGATCAATTACAACAAGTTCAAAAGATGGGACCATTAGACCAAATTATGAAAATGATTCCAGGGCTTGCTAATAATCCTCAACTTAAAAACTTAAGTGTTGATCAAAAGCAAATTGATCATACTGAAGCAATTGTTTATTCAATGACAGAAGAAGAACGTGAGAATCCAGATATTTTAAATCCAAGTCGTCGAAGAAGAATTGCTGCAGGTTCAGGTCGTCCAGTTGTTGAAGTAAACAGAATGATCAAGCAATTTAAACAAATGCGCGAAATGATGAGCAAAGTTACTAAGGGGAATATGAAAGGCTTAAGTAACTTGCCAGGAATGGATTCACCAATGGCTAAAATGGCTATGCGCCGGTTAAATAAGAACTTTAAGAAGAATAAGAAGAAGCGATTGCGTAAGGTTAAGAGATATCATTCATAAAAAAATAATGGTGTTAAGGAAAAACACTTTACACCTTTTCGCTTTGGTGGTATATTATTAATCGTTAAGTTTTAGGAGGAAATTAATTTATGTCAGTTAAAATTCGTATGCACCGTGCTGGTGCCAAGAGAAAGCCGTTCTACAGAATCGTTGTTGCAGACTCACGTATGCCACGTGACGGTCGTTTCATCGAACAAGTTGGTTACTACAACCCAGTTTCACAACCAAAGGAATTGAAGCTTGACGAAGACAAGATCTTTGAATGGTTACAAAAGGGTGCACAACCTTCAGACACTGTTAGATCACTTCTTTCAGGTGCTGGCTTGATGGCTAAGTTGCACGATGCAAAATACAACAAATAATTTTGCTATTAATTAAAAGCTTGATGCCAAGTGCTTCAAGCTTTTTTTATTACTTAAAAGGAGAAAAAGGTATGCAGTACTTTGATGTTGCACGAATTTTGACTACACATGGATTACATGGAGAAGTTAAAGTAAATGTGATTACGGATTTTCCAGAAGATAGATTTGCTGAGGGGATGCAACTAGAATTAAAAGATGATATTGATCGAGTTTTAACAATAAAAAAGAGTAGACCATTTAAGCAATTTTGGCTACTTCAATTTGATGAAATAACTGATATTGATGAAGCTGAAAAATTACGTGGAAAAATTTTAGTAATTAGTGAAAAAGATCGTGGTGAATTACCAGATGGAGTTTACTATTACAAGGATATTTTTGATTGTGGTGTAATAGACAATGAGACTGGTAAAAGATTAGGTAAAATAACTGATATTCAATCACCTGGTGCTAACGATATTTGGCTTGTGCATGAAGACAATGGTAAAGAATATTGGATTCCTAATATTGCTGATGTTGTAAAGAAAATAGATATTGCTGATAAAAAGGTATATGTTGAATTGATGGAGGGATTGCGAGATGAAGATTAATATCCTGACCCTTTTTCCTGATATGTTTACGCCATTGCAAGTTTCTATGCTGGGACGTGGTCTTGAAGATGGTAAGTGGGATCTCAATTTGGTTAATTTCCGTGATTTCACTACAGACCTGCATCACCATGTTGATGATACGCCATATGGTGGCGGAGCGGGAATGGTGCTTCAAATAATGCCGATTAAGAAAGCACTTGATTCACTTCCTTCTACTGGCAAGATTATTATTACTGCACCACAAGGTAAGACATTTAATGAAAAAATGGCACAAGAATGGGCTAAGGAAGATGAATTAACTTTTATTTGTGGTCACTACGAAGGGTTTGATCAACGTGTTTATGATTTGGCTGATGAAACTGTTTCAATTGGAGATTATGTTTTAACCGGTGGAGAATTACCTACAATGAGTATGGTTGATGCAACAGTTAGATTATTACCAGGTATTTTAGGTAATTCTGCTTCATCAGTTGAAGAAAGTTTCTCACATGGCTTACTTGAGTATCCGCAATATACTCGTCCAGCTGATTTCGAAGGAAAAAAAGTGCCAGAAGTTTTAACCAGTGGTAATCATCAAAAGATTGCTGAATGGCGACACTATCAGGCTTTAAAGGCAACATATTTACATAGACCTGATATGCTTGAAAATCGCAATCTTTCTGATGAAGAAAAGAAAATGCTGCAAGAAATAAAGAATGAAATGAATGAGGATTAATTTTTTAAAACCTTGAATTCCCTCTGATTACTTGTTACACTAATAATTGTGTCAAAACACAAAATGTATAAGTTATGGGTATTCCGCTGACGCTGGTACGTTGATGAATGCCGAAGAAGGAGAAAAATATATTATGGATCCATTAATTCAAGAATTAACTAAAGAACAAATTCGTGACGATATTCCTGCATTCCGTGCAGGTGACACTGTTACTGTTCACGTACGTGTTGTTGAAGGTACTCACGAACGTATCCAATTGTTCGAAGGTGTTGTAATTAAGAAGAAGGGTACTGGCATCGGTGCTACTTACACTGTTCGTAAGATTGCTTCAGGTGTTGGTGTTGAAAGAACTTTCCCAGTTAACGACCCACGTGTTGCTAAGGTTGAAGTTAAGCGTCATGGTCGTGTACGTCGCGCTAAGCTTTACTACTTACGTGAACGTCACGGTAAGTCAGCAAGAATTGCTGAAGCACGTCGTTAATTACTTAAAAAGAGCCAATTCATTGAATTGGCTCTTTTTTGTTAGTTATAATCATTAAAGACTAATAGTAATGGAATAGCATTGATTCTTTGATACTGAAAGTTTAATATTATAACATAAGGGGGTGTAAGTACTAGTTATAATTTAATAAATATTGCGGGGTAGGAGGACTTTGTCCTTTTTTTTATTGTTTTAGGATAAATAAAATGGTAGAAAAAATTAAAGCTTTATTTCTTTCAGAAGATTTTCGCCAATTAATTGGTTACTGTTTAATTGGTGGCTTAGGCTTAGTAGTAGATTTTGGTGTTTTTACGCTATTAGTACATTTAAATGTAAATGTCGAATTGGCTAATTTTATTAGTTCTAGTTGCGGATTAATCAATAATTTCCTTTGGAACTCATTTGCCAACTTTAAAGTACACGATAAGCTTCTATTAAGATTCATATCTTATTATTTAGTAGGCCAGGTAACTACTATTTTTACTACACTTTGTCTTTTTATTTTTGTAGATAAGTTAGGATATAACACAATTATAGTTAAAGTGGTTTCTACATTCATTGCTACTTTGATCCAATTTGTGATTAATAAGGTTCTTACGTTTCGAAAAGATACGAGAATTAAAAAAGAAGACTAAAATAGCTTATTATTTTGTAGAAAGTGTGACATATTGAGCATTAATGGCAAAAAAATAATATATCGTTTTATTCCATATTTAATAATTTTAACTTTCGTAACTATACTTATTAGTCCTCAATTGATTGGTCATGCTACTTTTATAACTGCAGATCGCTTTTTCCATTTTGGACGTTTTTATGATTCGCTTCAGCAAATTAAAACAGGAAATTATAATTATTTTCAAACAAATTATAGTTTTGGGCAGTGTGGAAGAATAATTAATGCAGTCTATGGACCATATTTTGCTTATTTGAATGGGTTACTTCTATGGGCTTGTGGAAGCTGGTTTAAATACGAAATTGTTGTTGACTATATCTTATTTTTAGTCGCTGGAATGGGAATGTTTCGACTAACCCAAAAGGTAAATACGCCATATTGGATAGGATTATTGCTCAGTTTACTGTATTTAAGTGTGGGGATTTTACCAGGCTGGTTACGTGCAAATAATTTTATGGCTTGTGGAAGCGCATTAGCACCATATGTAGTTATGATAGGAATTGAAATGGTCCAAAATAAAGAAAAGCCGGTTTCTACTATCAAATTAATGCTAATTATGTCGCTTTTAGCACAAATTCATTTATTAAGTACAGTTATTTTAGCTTTTGCGCTCATTCCATTTGCAATTATCGGTTTTAAAAATACTCCTAACAAAAAGTTGATGATTAGGGATTTAGCTTTGGCTGTAGGAGGCACTTTACTATTAACTGCTAATATTTGGGGTGCACTTTTAGAAGTCTCAATTCATAATCAAATGGCTCTTCCTAAAGCATTTAATCTTTCATCGACGGCAATGCGATTAAGTTCTCATAATAGTGAACACTCGCATGTTTTAAAAGTTCTAGCTATTTTGCTCGTTTTGCAATTAATTTATGCAATTTGGCATGTAAAAAAGAATAAAATGAATTTTCTTTTAACTGTTTGGGGGGCTTTCTTCTTAATTATTTCATCCAAACTTATGCCATGGGATAGTATTCAAATAATATTACCAGTTTTGGGCAGATCATTTCAGTTTCCATATCGGTTAATGGTAGCAGGATATCCATTACTTTTTGCAGGGATGGGAATTACAGTTCAGGAATTGAGTAATTTAAATATTAAGCAAAAATCTAATTTGATTGTTCAAGTTTTAATTTATTTAGGCTTAGGACTTACTCTTTTTAAAGCCGGTCAATCTACTTTTAAGACTAATCAAAAATTCACTAGAATTTATAATGATCCTAATCAAGTAGTGGCAATGACTAGCTATTATAAAATGACATCTGATCCTACTAAGTTTTGGCAAGCAACGAATTCTACTAATTTGGGTAAATTGTTTATTTTAATTAATAAAGCTGAAGCTGATTATTTGCCAGATTATGGAAAACCTAGTGCTAGTTTTGAGACGAGAAAAGCATATGAAGAACATGTTTTAAAAAAGAAAAATTTATATATTCATTATGTGAAAAACGGAAATCTTTATCTAAAATGGTATGCTAAAAAAATTAATAAAAGGTATTTACCCCTTATTTTATACAGTGAATCTTCATTAATTTTGAATGGTCAAGAGTTAAAAAAGATTAAGGTAAGTAATGTAGGTACGCCTTTAATTCAAGAGAAGAAGGGCTGGAACATTGCACGGCTATCATTTAAGTGCCCTGAAAGTTTTAAATTATGCATTATTGTTAGTCTTGTTTCTTGGATACTAATGCTTTTTTATGGTATAAGAATGTGGATCAAAAGATATGTAAAGAAGGATATTTAAGATGAAAAAATTATCGATTGTGGTTCCTTGTTATAATGAAGAAGAATCAATTCCTCTCTTTTATAATGCAGTAGAAAAAGTAATGCAGACTATTCTGGATTTAGACTATGAATATTGGTTTGTCAATGATGGTTCATCTGATAAATCGCTTGAAGAAATGAGGCAACTTCAAAAAAATGATCCAGAACATGTCCATTATGTCTCGTTTTCACGTAATTTTGGTAAAGAAGCAGCACTTTATGCAGGCTTGCAGGCATCTATAGGAGATTATATAGTAGTGATGGATGTAGATTTGCAAGATCCACCTGAATTTTTGCCTGAAATGTATAATTACATTAAAACCGGTAAGTATGATTGTATCGGAACGCGTCGTGTAGATAGAAAAGGTGAGGCTAAATTTAAATCTTTTCTTTCAGACATGTTTTATAAATTAGTTAATAAAATTTCTAATACTGAAATTGTATCGGGTGCTCGTGATTATCGTATGATGACGCGGCAAATGGTTGATGCGGTTTTAAGTATGCCTGAGTATAATCGCTTTTCAAAAGGAATTTTTTCTTGGGTAGGGTTCAAAACAAAATATTTAGACTATCATAACGTTGAAAGAGTAGCTGGTGAGAGTGATTGGAACACTTGGAAGCTATTTAAATATGCAATGGATGGAATAGCTGACTTTTCACAAGCTCCGTTAAATATTGCAGTTTGGATAGGAACAACTTCATTTATTCTTTCTATTATTGGGTTAGTCTTTGTAATTGTGCGGCATTTTATAGATACCAACTCAAGTGTATTTGGTTGGGCGTCAATGGTAAGTATTATTTTGCTTCTTGGCGGGCTTCAATTATTATGTATAGGCATATTAGGGAAATATTTAGGAAGAATATATTTACAAGTTAAAAATCGGCCGATATATATAATTAAGGAGAAAAAATAAATTATAAATTTTTATAATTACACCACTTTGTGAAAATATTTGCTGTGAAACTGCTGTGTAACACATTTTTTTATCACAAAGTAACGATATATTGCTAAAAAAACGTTTATTTATCAATGATTTATATTTGTGAAATTAATTTTTAAAAATATGACATTAGATGTGGAATTAAAGAAAAAACTGCCAGTTATCCACACCAGCAGTTTAAATGAATATTAAATTGTCTTAATTATACATTATGCTTGAGAAAAGATAAAATACTTTTCAAGTTTTTGGTTAAAAAGAAGTTGATAAAATGAAATATCCTAAAGAATTGGTTGAAGAAGTTCGAAAACGTTCAGAAGGAATGAAGCTTGAAGGAATAAACTCTGGAAGTGGTCCTAAGCATCCTCTATTAATGTTAGTTGGTGAAGCACCTGGGAGAAATGAAATCGTAAATAACATTCCCTTTAGCGGAGATGCAGGTAAAGAATTGAATAAATCTCTTGAGCAAATAGGCTTAACACGAGATGAAGTTTATATAACTAGTGCAGTTCGTAGTAGACCATATGCAATTAAAAAGACATTTAGTAAACGGGAAAACAAAGAAGTTACTAAATATCCTAATCGCAAACCAACAAAAAAAGAAATTTTGGCTCATGGTCCTTTTTTAGATTATGAAATTGACTATGCTCAACCCAAATTAATCGTGGCATTAGGCAGTACAGGGCTAGAAAGATTACTAGGGTCAGGCCATAAAATTTCAGAAGAACATGGTACAGTGATTGAGAACACTCCAATTTTAAAATTAAATAGTGCCAAAGATGGTTATATTTGGTCGAAAGAAAGATATACTATTTTTCCCGAATATCATCCAGCTGCCATTTTCTATAATCGAAAATTAACTGATATAATTGTTAAAGATTGGGAAGTAATAAAACCTTATTTAGCTAAAGAAAGAGAAACAAATGAGTAATGAAACTTTTTTAATTCCTATTAGACAAAACAATGACTTATCAGATATTGCTTTGAATGAGTTGAGAATGGATTTAGACGAACATCCCCTAAATCAACGTAAGTATACTGATTTTGCTTATTTGCCAGGTAACAATCGTAAATATAGTTTAAACAGTGTAGATAATATTGCTAGTCCATTAAGAGGTAAGAAAATTTTGTTCTTAGGTTCTTCAGTTACTTTTGGCTTTGGATCTTTAGGTGAATCATTTGTTGATTATTTATGGAAAAGGGATGGCGTTGCTGCAATCAAAGATGCAGAAAACGGAACAACATTAGTAAACCAAGATGATAATTCATATGTTGCACGCTTTAATGAAGAATTAAATGAAGAAGCGCCAGATATGTTAGTTTTACAATTATCGACTAATGATGCAACTAATAAAAAGAATTTGGGTAATTTTGATACATTTGACACCCAAACTGTTACTGGCGCATTGGAGTACATAATTAAGTCTGCTAAGGATAAGTGGAATTGTCCTATTTTAATTTATACTAATCCATATTTTGAAAACATTTCATACAAAAAGATGGTTGAACGGACTCAGGAATTGGCTGAAAAATGGGAAGTAGATCTTCTGGATTTTTATAATAATCCGGAATATAAAGATCAAAAAGGTCTTTATATGGCTGATGAAATCCATCCTACTCGTGCAGGTTATTTAGAAAAATGGTTACCTAAATTTGAAAATAAATTAATTCATATGTTGTAATAAAGTACAAAAGGAAGTAAATCGGTCTGATTTACTTCCTTTTGTGCTATTGAATATTGTTACGGTAAAGACCAACCACTTTACCTAAAATGCTTACTTGTTGCAAAATAATAGGTGCCATTGTATCATTTTCTGGTTGAAGACGATAATGATCATCTTCTTTGAAGAAACGTTTAACCGTGGCCTCATTTTCATCTGTCATTGCAACTACTATTTCTCCGTTATTGGCAGTACTTTGTTTTCTTACGATTACATTGTCACCATTTAAAATGCCAGCTTTAATCATACTGTTACCGTGGACTTTAAGCATGAATAATTCGCCTGCATCACTCTCTAAATCAGGAGGAAGTGGGAAATATTCGCTAATGTCTTCAACTGCTAAAATAGGTTGACCTGCAGTGACTACTCCGACAACAGGAATTTCTTTTGGCTTAATACCCAGTTCAGTCTTACCTTCAGCTGTAATTTCAAGGGCGCGAGGCTTAGTAGCGTCTTTGATTAAAAAACCCTTGCGTTCAAGCCGAGATAAATGGCCATGAACTGTTGAAGTGGAAGATAAGCCAACCGCAGCACAAATTTCACGAACTGTTGGAGGAAATCCACGATTTTCTACTGTATCGTAGATATAGCGTAGAATTTCCAGTTGTTTGGTGTCACTATTTTTTCTAGACATGATAATTCCCCATATTATTAAAAATCTTTATTATAAGTAATTCTAACAAAAAAAGCGTATAATTTCAAACAGGCGTTCTTCAAAATGCGACCTTTTTTTTATACTTAAAATAAGGTAGACTAAAGGATGATAATGTGAGGTGGATATTATGAATAAAGATGCAATGAGTAAAGAAGAAAAGAAAGTTACAGATCGTATTAACGAACTTTATCATAAGAAAGAAAATGAAGGCTTAACTCCTGAAGAAGAAGAGGAACGTAAGGAATTACATAAGAAGTTCCTTGCTAACTTTAGAGCAGCATTTAAGCAAGATGTTGAAAATATGGTAATTCTTGATAAGAATGGTAAAGAAGTAACTTCTGAAAAGGCTAAGCAAGCTCAAAGAAAAAAGGGTCTTAGAAAAGATTAGTTGAGTCTTTAAAAAGATGATAAACTATGTAAGATAAATAATTATTAATTTATGGAGGATATAAGATGAATTTAGGTTTAGCAATTTTTTTGATTATTATTGCGCTTTTAGTAGGAGCTACTGCAGGCTTTTATGGTGCAAGAGCATATATGAAAAAATATTTCAAGGAAAATCCTCCTATTAGTGAAGAGATGATCGTTGCTATGATGTCTCAAATGGGACAAAAACCTTCAAATAAGAAGGTTCATCAAGTAATGAACATGATGAAGCACCAACAAAAATAATTCAATTTTATAGTTTAGGTGTGTTAAAAGACGAAGGAGATTCCTTTGTCTTTTTTGTTTTTTCATGGTGATGAGGTGAGTGAATGAGTATATTTAGTAAATTAGGCTGGTTTTTTAAACAAGAAAAAAAGAGATATATTATTGGAATTACATTTTTAGCATTGACCTCTTTAGCTAATTTGGTTCCACCCAGAGTTTTAGGCCTAATGGCTGATCAACTAGATCAAGGACATATTTCTTGGGGACAATATGGAATGTTAATACTAGCAGTTTTAGCAGCGGCATTTTCGTTATATATATTGCGCTATTTTTGGCGTAAACAAATTTGGGGCGGTGCCGCAGAACTGGAAAGGCAAATGCGTTCGAAGTTATTTGATCACTTTATGATCATGGATCGTACTTTTTATCAAAGACATAGAACCGGGGATTTAATGGCTCATGCAACTAATGATGTGACTGCTATCCAAAATGTTGCAGGTGATGGAGTATTAACATTAGTTGATTCATTAATTATGGGGTTGTCAACGATGATTGCAATGATTATCTTTGTTGATTGGCGCCTAACCATTATCGCACTGTTGCCACTTCCATTTTTAGCAATAGGAGCATGGAGATTAGGTGATCATTTACATAATGCCTTTGATAAATCTCAGGCAGCTTTTTCTAGAATAAATAATAAAACTCAGGAGTCAGTTTCTGGAATTAAAGTTTTAAAAACCTTTGGTCAAGACAAAGAAGATATTAAGGCATTTGATCAAATGGTTGATGATACTATTAAGATCAATAAAGAAGTTTTTGTTTTAGATTCATTATTTGACCCATTAGGAACAATTGTCATTGGTGCTACGTATGTAATTACCATTATTTATGGCGGAATGATGGTAACTAATAAGGTATTGTCTATTGGACAGCTAGTTTCATTTATTGCTTATATTTCCAACATGGTTTGGCCAATGTTTGCCATTGGATACTTGTTTAATATTCTAGAACGTGGTAGTGCAAGTTATGATCGTGTGGAAAAATTATTGAATGAAAAGCCGTTAATTACTGATAAACATGCTGATCAAAGTATTAAAGTAGCAGATTTACAAGGGGATTTGCACTATGATATCAAGTCATTTGCTTATCCTGATGAAAAAGACATTTCAGTTCTTAAGAATATTGATTTTACTTTAAAACCAGGTCAAACTTTGGGCTTAGTTGGTCGAGTTGGCGCCGGTAAGACAACAATTATTCAATTACTTTTAAGAGAATTTGATCAGTATGAGGGCAAAATCACTTTAAATGGTAAAGATATTAGAACAATTCCTTTGAAAGTTTTGCTTAGTCAAATCTCATATGTACCACAGAATAATTTCTTGTTTTCAACTAGTATTGAAAATAATATTGCTTTTTCATCCGAAAATGCAGGAAAAAATGATATTGCGTCTGCAGCTAAGAAAAGTGATTTGCATGATGATGTGTTACAAATGCCTAATGGCTATCAAACTCTGGTAGGAGAAAATGGTATTTCGCTGTCTGGTGGACAAAGACAAAGAATGTCTATTGCACGAGCACTTTTGAAAGATAGTCAAATATTAATTTTAGATGATGCTTTATCAGCTGTTGATGCTAAAACTGAAACAGAAATTTTGACAGCATTAAGAAAAGAACGAAAAAATAAGACTACTATGATAGCGGCACATCGATTAACTTCAGTGATGGATGCCGATTTGATTTTAGTATTAAAAGACGGTCAAATAGTTGAACGTGGCAATCATCAACAATTACTTGATGAAGATGGCTGGTATGCAGAAATGTGGCGTCGACAAGAACTACAAGCCAAGGTAGGTGAAGATACAGATGAATAATGAACAACACGAATCGGTATGGTCAAAGGCTATTCCTTTTAAAGAACAGATTAATATCTTTAAAAGGTTAATAGGCTTTGTAAAGCAATTTAAAGTTGACATGATTATTGCATTAATTGGTGCATTTATTGTTAGTGTAATCAATATTCTCTTGCCAAGAGGTTTACAGTATTTCTTGGATCATTTTCTGTTGCATCAAAATACGACTGTACAAATTATTTTATTTGTTGGATTTCTTTATGCAATTGGTTCAATTCTTAAGGCAATAATTCAATTTACTTATCAGTACTTTTTTGCTTTAGGATCTGAAAAAACGCTAGAAAGTGTACGACAGGCACTTTATAGAAAATTACATAAGTTAGGGATGCGTTATTTCGATCAATCTCCTGCAGGCTCAATAGTTTCAAGAGTAACTAATGACACGATGACTTTAAGTAGCTTCTTAACTGTTTTATCTACGGTAGTGATAGGTGCTTTTTCGGTAGTTACTGCATTAATTGCTATGTTTACAACGAATGTGATTGCTGGTTGGATTGTTTTAGCATTTATTCCAGTCATGATTTTTGTAGTATGGTTATACTCACAAAAAAGTTCGCGACTTTACCGTAATTATCGTGAACGCTTAAGTAGAATTAATGCTAATTTAAATGAATCAATTGAAGGTGTTTCAATTATTCAACAGTTTAACCAAGAGAATAGAATGACTAATCGCTTTGAAGGGGAAAATGGTGGGTTGATGAATACACGTTTCAATATGATTCGGGTAAATTCATTACTTTTGTCACCTCTAACTAGTCTACTTTATTCCCTTGCTCTGGCTTTTGCATTAATGTATTTTGGTTTTCCATTGAGAGAAACTTTTGTGCCTGCTGGTGCAATTTACGCATTTTCTCAATATATTTCACAATTGTTTAATCCGATTTCTACCATGATGGACCAGATGACTTTCTTTCAAGATGGTATTGTGGCAGGTAAGCGAATTTTTAGAATTTTTAGAATTTTGGATAGTCAGCAATATGAGCCTAAACAAAATGCTCAAGAGGGCCTTACTATTAGTCAAGGCAAGATTGAATTTAAACATGTAAGCTTCTCATATGACGGTAAAAACGAGATTCTGCACGATATTTCATTTGTAGTAAATCCTGGTGAAACATTAGGAATTGTTGGACATACTGGTTCAGGTAAAAGCTCAATAATTAATGTAATAATGCGTTTTTACGAATTTGGTAAAGGTGAAATACTAATTGATGATGTAGATATTAGAAAATATCCTAAAAATGAATTGCGTAAAAAGCTGGGCTTGGTTTTGCAAGAACCTTTTATGTTTTATGGTGATATTGCTTCGAATATTCGTTTATATAATGATGAAATTACTGATAAGCAGATTGAAGAAGCGGCTAAAGCTGTTCAAGCAAATAAGTTTATTGAAAAGATGCCGGACAAATATCATGCTAAAGTAATTGAAGGCGGTGAAGAATTAAGTCAAGGTCAACGACAATTGATTTCATTTGCAAGAACCTTGGTAACAGATCCTAAAGTTTTAGTATTAGATGAAGCAACTGCCAATGTTGATACGGAAACTGAGACATTAATACAACAAGGTCTTAAACGTTTGCGTAAGGGTAGGACTACCTTGGCTATTGCCCATCGATTATCAACAATTGCTGATGCAGATCAGATTATTGTTTTAGATAAAGGACGTATTATTGAACGCGGTAACCATGAAGAATTGTTAGCTAAGAAAGGTTACTATTACAATTTATATACTTTGCAGAATAATGAAAATAAGAATTAATAAAGGGTGTTGAGAATAACTCAACATTCCTTTTTTGTTATAATAGATTAAAAGTATTAAATAATTATTATCATAAGGAGAAAAATATGAGAAGATATTTTGCTGTTCGTGGCGGTGCAGGAGATGTCGCTGAACCGGATGTCAATGCTAAACCTCAAGATAATTTATATTTAGCAGTTAATTCAGAATGGTTATCCAAAGCTGAGATTCCAGCAGATAGAATATCTACCGGAGTAAACTCTGAGTTAGATATCAAGATTGAAAAGCGAATGATGAAAGACTTTGCTGATATTGCTTCTGGTAAAGAAAAAATGCCCGATATTAAAGATTTTGATAAGGCAATTGCTTTGTACAAGATTGCTAAAAACTTTGAGAAGAGGGATGCAGAAGAAGCTAATCCAATTCAAAAGGATTTACAAAAACTTTTATCATTGGGTAGCTTTGTAGAGTTGGTAAAACAGGCTAAAGATTTATTTATGGGACCCTATGTCTTTCCATTTGTATTTGACGTCGATGCCGATATGAAGAATACTGATGTGAATGCTCTATACTTTGGTGGTCCTAGTACATTTTTACCGGATACAACTACTTACAAAACAGATGATGCTAAGAAGTTGCTAGATGTATTGCAAGACCAGAGCATTAACTTGTTGATGATGGCAGGAATTGGTAAGACTGAAGCAAGGATGTATGTTGATAATGCTTTGGCATTTGATGCAAAAATTGCTAAGGTTGTTAAATCAACTGAAGAATGGGCTGACTACGCTGCTATTTATAATCCGGTTTCATATGACGAATTTATTTCTAAATTTAAGTCATTTAAGATGGATGAATTCTTAGGTAAAATTTTACCTGAAAAGCCAGAGAGTGTAATTGTGATGGAGCCGCGTTTTCTTGATTATGCAGAAGAATTGATTAATGCAGATAACTTTGCTGAAATTAAGGGCTGGTTGTTAGTTAAATATATTAATAGCGTAGCTAAATACTTATCACAGAAGTTTCGTGAAGCATCATTCCCATTTGCTCATGCAATTAGTGGTATTCCTGAACTTCCTTCACAAATTAAACAAGCATACCGTGTTGCCAATGGTGCATTCGATGAAGTAGTCGGTATTTTTTATGGTAAGAAATACTTTGGCGAAAAGGCAAAACACGATGTTGAAGATATGATTCATAATATGCTTAAAGTATATGAAGAACGTATCGGCAGCAATGATTGGCTTTCAGAAGACACCAAGAAGCAAGCTATCATTAAGTTGAAAGCTTTAGTTCTTAAGATCGGTTATCCAGAAAAGATTGAAAAGATTTTCGATTTACTTCAAGTTGATTCAGAAAAGAGCCTTTATGAAAATGAAGCTGCTATGGATAAAGTTCGTACCAAATATATGCTTGATAAATTAACCAAACCGGTTGATCGTTCGGTATGGCTGATGCCAGGTAATTTGAATAATGCTTGTTATGATCCACAAAGAAATGATTTAACTTTCCCAGCGGGTATTTTGCAAGCGCCATTTTATGATATTAATCAATCTCGTGGTGCTAACTACGGTGGTATTGGTGCCACTATCGGTCACGAAGTTTCTCATGCTTTTGATAATGAGGGCGCTAAGTTCGACGAACACGGTAATATGAATAACTGGTGGACGAAGGAAGATTTCGAAGAATTTAATAAGCGCGTTGGTAAGATGGTTGATATCTTTGACGGTCTTCAATATGGCCCAGCTAAGATTAATGGTAAACAAGTTGTTTCTGAAAATATTGCCGACTTAGCAGGTCTTGCTTGTGCTGTCCAAACCGGTAAAAATGATGGTGTTGACTTAAAAGATTTGTTTGAAAATTATGCGAGAAGCTGGATGGAAAAGCAACGTCCAGAAGCAATTAAAACTGAGGTTCAAACAGATGTTCATGCGCCACAGCCAACTAGGGTTAATATCCCTGTTCAATGTCAGGATGAATTCTATGAGGCCTTTGGTGTTAAAGATACAGATGGTATGTGGCTTGACCCGAAAGATAGAATTACAATTTGGTAAAAAAATAATGCTAGAGAAAATTTTCTCTAGCATTATTTTAGTTAATTCTATTTATCGTTAAGCATATATTTACGAGTCATTGGTAAACTTTTGCCTGATGGACCCTTTGTAAGAAGATATTGAACAACATCAATATTTCCTGATTCAAATGAAGCCGCACATGCTTGTAAGTAAAGATCCCACATTCTGCAGAATCTTTCACCCATATTCTTTTCGATTTCTGGACGTGCATTGTTGAAGTTCTTGTCCCAAATTTCCAAAGTTCTTTGGTAATGACGACGAAGCATTTCAACATCACTAACTTGTAAGTTGGCTTCTTCAATTCTTGAGATAATTTCTACCAGACCTGGTATATAACCACCTGGGAAGATGTATTTGTTAATCCATGCGTTAGTAGCACCACCTTGTTGACGAGTAATACCATGGATTAAAGCAACACCATCGTTCTTCAAATATTTAGCAACGTCCTTGAAGTATTCGCCAAGATTTTCTGAACCAACGTGTTCAAACATACCAACCGAAGTTACATAATCCCATTGTTGATCACCCAATTCACGGTAATCTTCAAGTTTAACTTCAGCTACATCTTCTAAGCCTTCATCATAAATCTTCTTTTGAACTAATTTGTATTGTTCTTCACTTAAAGTTACACCAGTAACTTTAAGTCCATATTCCTTAGCTGCAGTGAGCATTAGTGTACCCCAACCACAACCGATATCTAGTAACGTTTTACCTTTTTCAGGATGTAACTTGTTTAAAATATGATGAACTTTAGCGATTTGAGCTTGTTCAAGATCATCTTTATTGTCATCAGTAAAGTAAGCACATGAATAAGTCATAGTTGGATCAAGCCATAATTTGTAAAAGTCGTTACCAATATCGTAGTGACTTTGTACATCTTCTTCACTTTGCTTTTCTGTGTGTTTAGATTTTGGTAGAAACTTACGGAATTTAGAAGAGCGCATAAAACTGTCTGCACTTTGGTAAGCACCATTGATTAATTCTTGAATACTTCCTTGAATTTCAATTTTTTTATCCATATATGCTTCACCCAGAGCAAGAGAAGCGTTCTTAGTGATATCACTCATTGGAATCTTTTCATTAAAAGTAATATGGATTTCAGGAGTACCGTTGCCATAAACTTCGCTTTTACCGTCCCAGTAAGTTACTTCAACGGGAAAAGGGAAGGACTTGCTTAACATCATTTTGTAAAATGTTTTTTCTAACAATTATCTTTCCTCCAATAATTATCAAACCTAATAATTTATTTTAACACTAAAAATTATTTCTAAATAAAAATACTTAACCACTTTTAGGTTAAGTATTTTAGTTATTTAGCAATGTAATGGAAATTAGGATCTAATTCCTTGTCTAATTTATCCCAAGCATCTTCTAATTGTTGATAAATAATTTCTTCATTTTCATGAGTTAATTTAGTTTTTCGATCAATAGTAATTGGATTACCGAAGTTAACCTCTAATGGCTTTCTTTTAAGAAGCCCTTTGAAGGATAGCGGACCTTGATAGACAACAGGAACCATTGGCTTTTGAGCCATTTTAGAGATTAATAGTGCACCGCCCTTTAATTCAGATGAATGTCTTGTTCCAGATGGAAAAATAATTAAAGAAAGTTTTCCCGCTCTTAATCCTTTAACTGGAATTTTTAAGGCAGATGGTCCGGGATTTTGACGATCAACTGGAAAAGCATGTGCATGGTTTAAAATAAAACGTAAAACTGGATTTTTAAATAATTCAATTTTAGCCATAAACATAAATTCCATGGGACTCGCACCTAATGCAAATAGAATAGGTTCCCACCAAGTTCTGTGTGGTGCCACTAGAATATAATTACCTTTAGGTAATCGATTTTTATGATGAATGTGTAAGTGTCCATTTAATATCCAAACGATAAAGCGGGCGATGGGGCGAATAATTTTATAAAACATTTTTACCTCCAATTGTTGTAAGCTATTATAAAAATATAAAGACGAGAAAGGCAAATAATTTTTATGGTTGAGCTTAAAGATAATGAACGAATTGATTATATGTACAGTGACGATTTGCGGATTATCCAAGATAAAACCGCCTTTAGTTTCTCTATGGATACCTTACTTTTAGCATATTGGGCTAAGGATGTAATTCGTGATCGAGATAAAGTGGCAGATTTATGCGCAGGAAATTGTGCTGCTACAATATACATGGCTTATTTTAATCGGGCACATTATGATGCAATTGAAATTCAAGATGAAATATATTCTCAAGCTAAGCGTTCGGTAGAATTGAATGATATGGAGAATAGAATTTCAGTTTATAAGGATAATGTGCTTAATGCATCTAAGCATTTGCGTAAGGATAGCTATGATGTTGTCACGGTTAATCCACCATATTTTAAAGCGCCAGAAGGCCATGAAGTTAATCCTGATCCAAAAAAAGCAATTGCTCGCCATGAATTGTTAATTAATTTAGAACAAATTATTGAAGTGGCTAGTGGGCTTTTAAAGATGAAGGGGAAAATGTTTATGGTTCATAGACCTGAGCGTTTAGCTGAAATTTGCTATTACTGCATGAGGCACGACTTAAGTATAAAATTAGTTCAACCTTTTGTATCACATAGGGATGAAGATGCAAATTTAATTATTGTTGAAGCTGTAAAGCATACCGGAACTGATGGAACTGAATTAAAAGATGCGATTGAAGTTCATGATCAGAGTGGTGAATTTAGGCCATTAATTCAAAGAATTGTCCGTGAAACTGATGAAGATCGTAAAAAGCATGCTGCGCGCGGGCTATATTATTTCTATGTCTTACTTTGCAATGATGGTAGCTTTTATGGCGGCTTTACCAATGACTTGGAACATCGCTTAAAGATGCATAATGATGGTAAAGGTGCTAAATATACTAAATCGCGGCGACCAGTAAAAATGATTTATCATGAAAAATTTGATGATAAACGATTGGCTCTTAAACGAGAATATTGGTTTAAACATCATTCTCGCGCTTGGAAAGAGAAATTTTTGCGTGAGCATAATATAAGTTTTTAGTCTTGCAAGTTAAAAATATTTTTTGTAGAATAGTCAAGTATGCTATAAATGCGTATAAAAATCAAAACACATCAAGAGCGATCATCATCGTGGTGCCCTAGGTAGTGGTTAGATGATGAAATGAACGCTTGAGAGGATTTAAAACCATAGGAGGAATATAAATATGGCAGACGTTGTTACAATGAAGCAATTGCTTGAAGCTGGTGTACACTTTGGTCACCAAACTAGAAGATGGAACCCAAAGATGGCTCCTTACATTTTTACTCAAAGAAATGGTATCTACATCATTGACTTACAAAAGACTATCAAGATGTTAGATGATGCTTACAACTTTATGAAGGCTGTTGCTGAAGACGGTGGCGTTTTCTTGTTTGTAGGTACTAAGAAGCAAGCTCAAGATTCAATTGCTGAAGAAGCAACTCGTGCAGGTCAATACTACGTAAACCAACGTTGGTTAGGTGGTACTTTGACTAACTGGACTACTATTCAAAGTCGTGTTAGAAGATTAAAGCAATTAAAGGAAATGTCAGAAGACGGTACTTTTGATGTATTACCAAAGAAGGAAGTTGCTCTTTTAACTAAGGAAATGGACAAGCTTGAAAGATTCTTAGGCGGTATCGAAGACATGCCAAGAATTCCAGATGTATTGTTCGTAGTAGATCCTAAGAAGGAAAAGATCGCTGTTCACGAAGCTAACATTTTGGGTATCCCAGTTGTAGCTATGGTTGATACTAACACTGATCCAGATCCTATTGACGTTGTTATTCCATCAAATGACGATGCTATCCGTGCTATTCGCTTAATTGCTGGTGCTATGGCAGATGCTATTATTGAAGGTAAGCAAGGTCAAGACGACGAAGAAACTCTTGAAGTTGACTTTAAGGAAAATGCTGATGGTTCAGAAGAAATCGTTAGCGCTGAAGAAAACCCAGAAGACTAGTTTGTTTTTTACTGTTAGTTCTGTAGGAGGACTTTATTAATGGCACAAATTACTGCTAAGATGGTTAAGGAATTGCGTGAACGTACCGGTGCTGGCGTTATGGATGCTAAGAAGGCATTGGTAGAAGTTGACGGTGACATGGACAAGGCAGTTGAATTCCTTCGTGAAAAAGGTATGGCAAAGGCTGCTAAAAAGGCTGACCGTGTTGCTGCTGAAGGTTTAACTGGCGTTTACGTTGCTGACAACGTAGCCGCTGTAACTGAAATTAACTCAGAAACTGACTTCGTTTCTCAAAACGATAAATTTGTTAAGTTAGTAAAAGATGTTACTAAGACTATCGCTGAAGGAAAGCCTGCTAACATTGAAGAGGCTGACGAATTAAAGATGGACGATGGTTCGACTTTAGACCAAGCATTTGTAAACGCAACTGCTACAATTGGTGAAAAGATTGTTTTACGTCGTTTCGCTTTAGAAGAAAAGACTGATGATCAAGAATTTGGTGCTTACCAACACAATGGTGGTCAAATTGGCGTTATCACTGTCTTAGAAGGTGCTGATGCTGCAACTGCTAAGCACTTAGCAATGCATATTGCTGCTATGAATCCTAAGGTTATCTCACCAGATGAATTAGATGATGAATTCATTACTGAACAATTGGCTTTGATGAACCACAAGATCGACCAAGATAACGAAAGCCGTGAATTGGTACACAAGAAGCCATTACCACATCTTGTTTATGGTTCAGAAAAGCAATTAACTGATGATGTTCTAGCTAAGGCTAAGGAAGACATCAAGGCTGAACTTAAAGAAGAAGGTAAGCCAGAAAAGATCTGGGACAGAATTATTCCTGGTAAGATGCAACGTTTCATTGATGATAACACTCAAGTTGATAAGCAATTTGCAGTTTTATCACAAGACTACATTATGGATGACAGTAAGACTGTTGGCGAATTTTTGAAGGAAAAGGGCGCTAAATTAGTTGCTTTCCAACGTTTTGAAGTAGGCGAAGGTATCGAAAAGAAGCAAGAAGACTTTGCTGCTGAAGTTCGCGAACAAATGAAGTAGTTTTTACTATTATTTAAGAAAGGAGGAGTACGTTTTGTGCTCCTCTTTTTTTGTAAAATTTATTTTTTATGGTTAGAAAATATGTATTAAGTGTAGAATACAGCGGACTACATTGACCTAATATTTTTTAACATGGTAGAATAATTAAAGCTATTAGAGGAGGTCATTATGAGTCAAGTTAAATATAATCGTATCATTTTAAAAATATCCGGTGAAGCTTTAGCAGGCGACAAAGGCAATGGAATTAATCCAACTGTTATTGGACACCTTGCTAATGAAATTAAGTCAGTTCATGATTTAGGCGTAGAAATTGGTATTGTCTGCGGTGGCGGTAACATGTGGCGTGGTGAAACTGGTGCTAAGCTAGGTATGGAACGTGCACAAGCTGACTATATGGGAATGCTTGCAACTATCATGAATGGGTTAGCATTACAAGATGGTTTAGAAAAAGTGGGCGTTCCGACTAGAATGCAAACTTCAATTGAAATGCGTCAAATTGCTGAACCATATATTAGAAGAAGAGCTTTACGTCATCTTGAAAAAGGTCGCGTAGTAATCTTCGGTGGTGGTACTGGTAACCCATATTTCTCAACAGATACTACTGCTGCACTTCGTGCTGCTGAAATTGGTGCCGATGTAATTTTGATGGCTAAAAATGGTGTTGATGGAATTTACTCAGCAGATCCTAAGACAGATCCTTCTGCAACTAAGTTTGCCGAATTAACTCAACTTGATTTAATTTCTAAAGACTTAAAAGTAATGGATAGAACTGCAAGTTCACTTTCTATGGATACTGAAATTCCGTTGATTGTATTTAATGTTAATACCCCGGGTAACATTAAGAAAGTTGTTATGGGTGAAAATATTGGTACTGTTATTAGAGGTGACAAATAATGAATAACGAAACAATAAAAAAAGCACAAGATAATATGGGTAAATCTATTAAGGTTTATCAAAAGAAATTAGCTTCAGTTCGTGCAGGTGTTGCTAACGCTGCACTTCTTGATAATGTACAAGTAGAATACTATGGTGCACCAACACCATTGACTCAAATGTCAAGTGTTACTATTCCTGAACCACGTGTATTACTTATTACTCCATATGATCAAAACAGTTTGGATGATATTGAACATGCACTTTTGGCATCTAACCTTGGTTTAACTCCAGCTAACGATGGTAAAGTAATTAGATTGGTAATTCCACAGCTTACCAGTGAAAGAAGAGAAGAGATTGCCAAGGAAGTTGGTAAGTACGCTGAAGAAGCTAAAATTGCAGTTAGAAATGTTCGTCGTGAAGCCATGGATTCTTTGAAGAAAGAAGAAAAGAATGGTGATATTACCGAAGATGAACAGCGCAATTTAGAAAAGCAAGTTCAAAAAGTAACTGATGATGCTACTAAGAAGATCGATCAGCTTGCTGATGAAAAGCGCAAGGAAATCACTCAAGGTTAAATATGAGTAAAAAAGACAATGAATTAAATCATTTAGCCATTATCATGGATGGTAATGGTCGTTGGGCTAAAAAGAGACATAAACCAAGATTTGTTGGTCACCGTGAAGGTATGGATAACGTTGAACGAATTACTTTAGCTGCTAACCAACTAGGAATTAAAGTCTTGACTCTATATGCATTTTCAACTGAAAATTGGGCTCGTCCTAAAGAGGAGGTTGCATATTTAATGAATCTTCCCGTACGTTTTTTTGATAAATATATGCCAACTTTAATGGAAAATAATGTTAAAGTTAACATTATGGGGTATTTAGATGAATTACCGGAAAAAACGTATAAAATTGTTCAACGTGCTATGTCTGAAACGGTAAATAATACTGGTTTAATTCTTAATTTTGCTTTTAATTATGGTTCTAGACGAGAAATAACTTCTGCTGTAAAAGAATTGGGTGGAATGATTGAATCTGGATCTTTAAAGAGTGAAGAGATCACAGAAAGTATGATTTCAGATCATTTGATGACTGGGAATTTTGGAAAATATCGAGATCCTGACTTATTAATTAGAACTTCTGGTGAACAAAGAATTTCTAATTTCTTGCTTTGGCAATTAGCATATTCAGAACTTGCTTTTAGCGAAAAAAATTGGCCAGATTTTGATAAAGATGATTTGAAAGAATTTGTAGATGAATATAAGCACCGTAATCGGCGCTTCGGTAAAGTAGACGAATCGGATAGTTAATATGAAACAACGTGTAATTACGGCAGTTATTGCCTTAATCTTATTTATTCCAATTGTGCTTGCAGGCGGCCTTTGGATGGATTGGTTGACTGTATTATTTGCTGCAGTCGGCATTAGTGAAATCTTTTTGATGAAAAAGCAAATTTTAGTATCATTTGATTTCTTACTAGCTTTGCTTGCAACTTTAACTTGGACAGTACCAGATTCATTTTTTAAAGTATTTCCTTCAAACATTACTAAATTAGGTGTGTTTTATGGAATTATCATGTTATTTTTAACTTGGACGGTGCTATCCAAAAATAAAACCACTTTTGATGATGTAGGTGTTTATATTTTAGCAGCACTTTATATTGGAATTGGTTTTCACTACATGGCTGCAATTAGAGCATATCCTCAAAATGGTTTAGCTCTTCTTGGTTATGTATTTGTGGTTGTATGGTCAACTGATATTGGTGCCTATATGATTGGTCGTAAGATCGGTAAGCATAAGTTATGGCCAGTAATCAGTCCTAATAAAACTTGGGAAGGCTCAATTGGTGCAGTTATTTGTGCATTAATTTGTAGTGCTATTTACTTAGCAATTTTGAGTAGCTTCAATATTACTTTTGGTGTTTCAGAATTATCAATGGTTGTATTGGCATTCTTCCTTTCAATCGTAGGACAAATGGGTGATCTTGTTGAATCAGCATACAAACGTTTTTATGGCGTTAAAGATTCTGGTAAGATTTTGCCAGGACATGGTGGTATCCTAGACCGCTTTGATAGTATGTTGTTTGTATTACCCGTAGTAGCCGCTATTCTAGGTATTGTTCATTAGGAGATTTTTTATTGAAGGGTATACTAATCTTTTTAGTTGTCTTTGGCTTACTTGTTTTTGTTCATGAATTTGGACACTTCATTGTAGCTAAAAAGTCAGGAATTCTTGTGCGAGAATTCTCAATTGGTATGGGCCCAAAACTATTCCAAATTAGACGAAATCCCACCACTTATACCATTCGTTGGTTACCACTTGGTGGGTATGTTCGTTTAGCGGGCTCTGATGATGAAAGTAAATTAGATCCGGGTATGACTGTAGTCTTACAGTTAAATGATAAAAATGAAGTGATTAGAATTGATGCTTCTGAATCAGATATTCCGATCGAGGGGATTCCCGTTCAAGTCACTAAAGCTGATTTAGTGGATGATTTAATAATCGAAGGTTATGAGAATGGCGATGAAAATGATCCAGTAACTTATCATGTAAATCATGATGCTACCATTATTGAAAAAAATGGTACTGAATTAATTATCGCTCCACGTGATACGCAATTTAATCAGGCTAATGTCTGGCAAAAACTTGCAACTAATTTTGCAGGACCTTTTATGAATATTGTCTTAGGATTTGTAGTGTTCTTAATTTGGACTTTTACAGTTCCAGGTCCTGCAACTACAACTGTAGGCTCTGTCCAAACAGATTCGCCAGCGCGTAGTGCTAAGATCGAATCTGGTGATAGAATAGTTGCAATAAATGATCAAAACATCACTAATTTTGATCAAGTATCAGAAAAAATAAATCAAAGTAAGGGTAAGAGCTTACGTTTTAAATTGGAAAAGAATGGTTCTACTAGAACTATTTCTGTTAAGCCAAAAGCACATAAAGTGCAAAATCAGACTGTCTATCAAGTCGGTATTGTTGCTAAAAGTAACGAAAATGCAGGCGTAAAATTGAAGAGAGGCTGGGACACAGCAGTTTCTACTACTGGTTTAATTTTTAATGCCGTAGGTAATTTATTTAGTCATTTCAGTTTAAATAAGTTATCAGGTCCAGTGGGAATTTATTCTCAAACTTCTCAAGTTTCTCAGATGGGCTTTACTTATGTATTAGCATTCTTGGGGATGATTTCAATTAATCTGGGAATTGTAAATTTAATTCCTATTCCAGGATTAGACGGTGGTAAGCTTTTATTGAACTTGATCGAATTAATTCGCGGTAAGGCAATCTCTGAAGAACACGAAGCGATTGTTGAATTAATTGGCTTTGGTTTATTATTAGTATTAATTATTGCAGTTACAGGTAACGATATTTATCGCTATTTTATTAAATAATATATTTTAGTTTTATTTTTACTTTAGGAGAAAGAAAGTAAATGCGTCAATCAAAATTTTTCATGCCAACTTTAAAGGAAGCACCATCAGATGCTGTAGCTGAAAGTCACAAGTTGATGATAAGAGGTGGATACATTCGTCAGGTTACTGCCGGTGTATATGCATATCTTCCATTAGGCTACCGCGTTTTGCGTAAGGCTGAGTCAATTATTGAACAAGAAATGGATAATATTAATGTTCCTGAAATGATGATGCCTCATTTATTGCCAGCAACTTTATGGCAAGAATCAGGTCGTTACCAAAAGTATGGTGCGGAAATGTTTAAGTTAAAGGATCGCCATGGTCGTGAAAGTCTACTTGGACCTACTCATGAAGAAACCTTTACTGAAATTATTGCTAAAAATCTTAAGAGTTATAAGCAAATGCCACTTGCTTTATACCAAATTCAAACTAAATTCCGTGATGAAAACCGTCCTCGTTTTGGTCTTCTTCGTGGACGTGAATTTGTAATGCTTGATGGTTATAGTTTTGCAGCAACACGTGAACAACTTGATCAACAATTTGATGATCAAAAGAGTGCTTATAAGCGTATCTTTAAACGCGCTGGTGTAACCGTTCACCCGGTAATTGCTGACTCTGGTACAATGGGTGGTAAGAATTCAACTGAGTTCCAAGCTCCAGCAGCAATTGGTGAAGACACTATTGCTACTAATGAAAAAGGTACTTATGCTGCAAATCTTGAAATGGCTAAAAGTATTGATACCTTTAAGCAAGAGCCAGAAGAAGCAAAAGAACTTACTAAGGTTGCAACACCAGCTTGTGACACTATTAAGAAATTAGCAGAATTTCTTGATGTTCCAGCAACTAGAATTGTTAAGAGTATTCTTTATATTGCTGATGATCAAAAAGTTTTGGTATTAATTCGTGGTGACAAGCAAATTAACGAAGTTAAATTAGGTCACGTTTTGGATGCTGATGATATTCATGAAGCAAATACTGAAGATTTAAAGGAAATCACGGGTAGTGAAAAGGGTGGCGTTGGTCCTGTAAATGCTGACTGGGCAGATAAGATCATTGCTGACGAAACTGTTAAGGGTCTTTACAATGTTGTTGTAGGTGCTGGTGAAACTGATTATCAATTCAAGAATGCAAACTTAGATCGTGATTTTAAGGTAGATGAGTTTGCTGACATTAGAACTGCTAATGAGGGCGAACCTGACCCAGTTGATCATTTACCACTTAAGTTCACTACTTCAATTGAAGTTGGGCATATCTTTAAGTTAGGTACTTACTACACTAAGACTATGGGTGCTGATTTCTTAGATCAAAACGGTAAGGCACAACCTGTAATTATGGGTTCGTATGGTATTGGTGTAACTAGAATGCTTTCAGCTGTTGTGGAACAACACTTAACTGATCGTGGTGTTGCATGGCCAAAGGAAATTGCACCATTTGAAATTCATATCGTTCAAATGAAGATGAATAAAGAAGATCAAACTGAGTTAGCTGAAAAACTTGAAAAGAAATTCAGTGAAAAGTATGATGTTTTATATGATGATCGTAAAGAACGTGCTGGTGTTAAGTTCGCAGATGCCGACTTAGTAGGTGCACCGGTGAGAATTACGATTGGTAAAAAGGCTGCTGATGGCATTGTTGAAGTTAAGAGACCAACAGATGAAAAAGCAGTTGAAATGTCAATTGATGAATTAGATAAGTTTGTAAATCAAGAGTTAGGATAATTTTTGTGACAAATAAAAACGATCTTTTCTTAAAATTGCTCAAACAGGTTCGCTTTCCTGATACTTTTGAAGATAATGACCTTCTTCAAAAAGGAAAGATTGAAAACGTGGATGTTTACGCTAAAGAACATAGGTGGGATATCCACGTTTTTTTTGATACTCCATTAAGATACGATACCTATGTTGCATTAAGAAAAGCTATAGAAGAAACCTTTGCTTCATTTGTAAATGTTAATTTTTTTGTAAGTACAGCTGATGGTTTAGATCAGTATTTGCCAGATTATTGGAAATATGCTGTTCAAAATTCTGATCGATTACAGCCAATGGCGCGTGAATTTCTAGCTGATCAAAAGCCTAAAAAGGTCGATGGTCGATGGATCATTCAAATTGATAATAATATTATTGATGGAATGATCGAACAAAGCACACTAGATGGGTTAGCTGAAGAAATGAGAAACTATGGTTTCTTTAATTTGAAGTTTATTACTCAATTAGATCAAACCAGCTTACAAAATAGTATGCAAAGCTTGCAAGAATTACATCAAGAACATGAGAAAAACATGCAAGAGCAGTATGAAAATACTCCTGATAAACCCAAACCCCAACCGCAAGCTAAGCAATATCCAACTAAGCGTACCAGTTATGGTAAACGCAAGTTAGATGAGAATGCCCCAATTACTCAAATTAAAGAAGTAGAAGATGGCACTCGTAATGTAGTTATTGAAGGTAATATTTTTAATATTGAAAGTCGTGAGCTAAAATCTGGTGCAGTAATCTTTACTGGTGAAATCACTGATTATAGTGACTCAATTGCTTTTAAGAAATTTGTTTCTGATAAAGAACAAATTGAACAAATGTCAGCAATTAAACCAGGTACTTGGGCTAAAATGCAAGGTTCTGCTGCAGATGATCAATGGGAACATGATGTAGTTTTCACTATTAGTAGTTTTGAAACAGTAGAACATATTGGTCGAACTGAAAAATATGATGGTGAAAAAAAGCGTGTAGAATTACACCTTCATACTAATATGAGTCAACTGGATGCAACTAATACGCCTACTGATTTCATTAAAACTGCTAAAAAATTTGGTCAAAAAGCAATTGCGGTCACCGATCATGGGGATGTTCAATCTTTCCCAGAAGCTTATAGCACAGGAAAATCAACTGATATGAAGATCCTGTATGGTGTTGAAGCTAATATGATTGATGATCATGCACTATTAGTACTGAATCCAGCTCCAATGACTTATGAAGATCGCGAATTTGTTATCTTCGATGTTGAAACTACAGGTCTTTCATCTGTATATGACACAATTATTGAAATTGGTGCTGTAAAGATGAAAAACGGAGAAGTGATCGAGAGATTCGATAAGTTTATTAATCCGCACCATCCATTAAGTGAACAAACAATAAACTTAACTTCAATTACCGATGAAATGGTTAGTGCTGCTGATGATGAAGCTATTGTTATTAAGCAATTCCAGGATTTTTATGGTGATCGGCCTCTTTGTGGACATAACGTTCAATTCGATGTGGGGTTTGTTAATGCTGCTTTAAGAAGAAACGGATTTAGTGAAATTACTCAGCCAGTAGTTGATACACTTGAAGTATCACGTTTACTTCACCCAGAGCAAAACCGTCATACTTTGGATTCATTGGCTAAAAAATATAATGTTTCTTTGGAGCATCACCACCGTGCTAATCAAGATGCTGAGGCAACAGGATACTTAATGTACAAGTTACTCGATGCCTTTAATGAAAAATATCATGAAGATAATTTAAATAACTTGAATAATTATGCTGCACATGGTGAGGTATATAAGAGAGCGCGCCCTTCTCACATGACAGTTTTAGCTAAAAATCAAGCAGGTTTAAAAAATCTATATAAACTAGTGTCTATTGCAAGTACTAAGGACTTTTATAGAATTCCAAGAACACCAAAATCAGATTTAGCGCGTTTACATGAAGGGCTATTTTATGGCTCTGGTTGCTGGCAAGGCGACGTATTTATTGCCATGATGCAAAAAGGATATGATGAAGCTCGTGAAAAAGCTAGATTCTATGACTTTTTAGAAGTACAGCCACCTAAGAATTATTCTCAATTAATTGAGGATGGTTTAATTAAGGATGAAGAACAATTAGAAGAGATTATTAGTAATATTTATAAATTAGGGAAAGAACTTAATAAGCCTGTCGTTGCTACGGGGGATGCCCACTATGTTGAACCACATGATGCAATTTACAGAACTATTTTAATTTCTGCTCAGCGCTCTAATCCTAATAGAAATAAGCCTCAGCCTGATCTGCATTTTTATTCTACGCAAGAAATGCTGGATGCTTTTAGTTTTCTAGGTGAAGATATAGCTAAAGAAATTGTTATTGAAAATACTAATAAGATAGCAGATGAAATTTCTGAAATTCAGCCAATTAAGGAAGGATTGTACCCACCTCATATTGAACATGCTGATGAAGAAATGAAAAAATTGACTTATGATAAGGCATATGAACTTTATGGCAATCCATTACCTAAAATTGTTAAGGATCGAATTGATCTAGAGTTAAATTCAATTATTTCTAATGGTTATGCAGTTATTTATTTAATTTCACAACGTTTAGTAGCCAAGTCAAATAAAGATGGTTATTTAGTAGGTTCTCGTGGATCTGTTGGTTCTAGTTTGGTTGCTACAATGTCGGGGATTACTGAGGTTAATCCACTTGCTCCGCATTATCGGTGTCCTAATTGTAAATATTCTCAATTCTTTGAAAATGGGGAATATGGTTCTGGTTTTGACTTGCCAGATAAAGATTGTCCAGAATGTGGTACGCCCTTAGTAAAAGATGGACAAGATATTCCATTTGCTACATTCTTAGGGTTCCATGGTGATAAGGTTCCAGATATTGATTTGAACTTCTCGGGAGATTACCAGCCAGTAGCTCATAACTTCATTAGAGTTATGTTTGGGCCAGATAACTCATATCGTGCTGGTACTATTGCTACTGTTGCAGATAAGACTGCTTATGGTTATGCTAAGCATTTTGATGAAGAACGTGATCTAAAATTAAGAAATGCTGAATTGGATCGTTTAGCTAGTGGTGTTCGTGGTGTTAAAAGAACCACGGGTCAACACCCAGCGGGAATTGTTGTTGTTCCAGATGATATGGATATTTATGATTTCACTCCTGTGTCATATCCAGCCGATGATGTGAACGCTGCTTGGTTGATTACTCACTATGATTTCCACTCAATTCACGATAATATTTTGAAATTTGATATTCTGGGACACGATGATCCTACGATGATTCGTCACTTACAAGATTTATCCGGAATTGATCCATTGACTATTCCACCTGATGATCCGGGAGTTATGTCACTTTTTTCTGGAACAAAAGCATTGGGAGTTACGCCGGAACAAATTGGTTCTAAAACTGGTACTTTAGGTGTTCCAGAGTTTGGTACCAGATTCGTTAGAGGGATGCTTGAAGAAACTAAACCAACTACATTTTCTGAATTATTACAGATTTCTGGGTTATCTCATGGTACTGATGTCTGGTTAGGGAACGCAGAAGATTTGATTAACAACGGAACATGTGATTTAAAAGATGTAATTGGTTGTCGTGACAACATCATGATGGACTTGATTCACTGGGGTGTTAAACCTGAGGTTGCATTTTCAACAATGGAATCTGTTCGTCATGGACGCGGGATTAGCGATGAAAATATGGCTATTCTTCAGAAAAATAAGAATATTCCTGATTGGTATATTGATTCTTGTTTGAAGATCAAGTACATGTTTCCTAAGGCACACGCTACAGCATATATTTTGATGGCTTTAAGAATTGCTTGGTTTAAAGTATATTATCCTGAAATTTATTACACAGCTTATTTCTCAGTTCGTGCTGATTTGTTTGATTTAGTTGCAATGAGTCATGGTAAAAATACTGTTAAAGCTGCAATGAAAGCAATCCAAGATAAAGGAAATGACGTTTCAGCTAAAGATAAAAGTTTATTGACTGTGTTAGAAATTGCTAATGAATGTCTTGAACGTGGTATAAAAATTAAAATGGTTGATATTGATCAATCTGAAGCAACCGACTTTAAAATTTTGGATAAGCATACTATTTTAGCCCCATTCAATGCAGTTCCTGGTTTAGGTGATAACGCCGCTAAGCAAATTGTTGCTGCACGTGCAGAAAAGAAATTCTTATCCAAAGAAGATTTAGCTAAACGTGGTAAAGTTTCTCAAACAATTATGAATTACTTTGAAGACAATGGCGTATTAGACGGTATGCCAGATGAAAACCAATTGTCACTATTTTAGTTTTACAATTATACGTAAAGTATGATATACTAACAAAGAAGTTCGAATAGGTAAATTCGAGTGAGCAGAAATGCTCACTCTTTTTATTACGGAGGAAATTTTTTGTCTAAAGTTGTAAATCTTGTTCGTCCAGTTGTCGAATCAATTATTGATGAACATGGCGACATGTTAGTCAATATGGAATATATTAAAGAAAAAAGTCAGAATTATTTACGTATTTATGTTGATCGTGAACCAAATGGTATTGATATTGATGAAATTGCAGTTTTAAGTGAACTGATTTCTGAAAAGTTAGATACACTTGATCCAGATCCACTTCCTGACCCATATGTTTTAGAATTATCGTCTCCAGGTGCAGAACGTCCAATTAAAACTAAAGCAGACTGGGAAAAAGCACTGAACGATTATATTCATGTTGGTCTTTATCAAAAGATAGAAGATAAAAAGATGTACGAAGGTACACTTAAATCTTATAATGATGATGAGATTATATTAGAAGTAAAAGATAAGACAAGACGAAAAACATTAACTGTTCCCCGTAAGTTAATTGCAAATATTCGTTTTGCAATTGAGTTTTAGAAAGGCTGATCAAAAACTTATGTCTAAAGAAATGCTAGAAGCGTTCGCTACATTGGAAAAGAACAAGGGCATTGAACAAGATGTTATTGTTGATGCAATTAAGGCCGCTTTGGTAGCTGCATACAAGAAAAATTATAATCAAGCACAAAACGTTGAAGTTGATTTTGATGAGAGAAAAGGCAATTTTAAAGTTATGGCAGTTAAGACTGTTGTTGATGAAGTTCAAGATGATCGCCTTGAAGTTAGCTTAAAAGATGCTTTGGCAATCAACCGTGCTTATGAAGTAGGCGATGAAATTCGTTTTGAAGTTACTCCAAAGAATTTTGGTCGTATTGCTGCTCAAACTGCAAAGCAAGTAATTATGCAACGTCTTCGTGAAGCTGAAAGAAATCATATTATTGATGAATATTCTCAATACGAAGATGAACTTGTCACTGGTACAGTTGAAAGACGCGACAATCGTTTTGTCTATGTGAAGATTGGTAACGTTGAAGCAGTAATGCCTCATCGTGATCAAATGCCAAATGAAGTTTATAACCCACAAGATCAAATTCGTGTGCTTGTAACTCATGTTGGCTCAGATTCTAAGGGAGCACAAATCACTGTTTCAAGAACTGCACCAGATATGGTAAAGCGCTTGTTTGAACAAGAAGTTCCTGAAATTTACGATGGAACTGTTGAAATTGTTTCAATCGCGCGCGAAGCTGGTGACCGTACAAAGATGGCAGTTAAGTCAAATGACCCTAATATTGACCCTGTTGGTACTTGCGTTGGTCAAAAGGGTGCACGTGTACAAAATGTAGTTAATGAACTTGGTGGAGAAAATATTGATATTGTAAAATATGAAGAAGATCCATCTGACTATATTGCTAATGCATTGAATCCTGCTGAAGTAATTGCTGTTCAATTTGGCGAAGACGAGGAGGAAAAGAGTGCGTTAGTTATTGTCCCAGATTACCAATTATCACTTGCTATTGGTAAAAAAGGACAAAACGTACGTCTTGCAGCTCGTTTAACAGGCTATAAAATTGATATTCGACCAGAGTCTGAAGTAGAATTTGTTGATGAAAAGTCAACTGATTCTGTAAGTAAAGAAGATACAGATTCTTCTGAAGATGTTGTATCTACTGAAGAATCAACTGCTGATGTAACTACTGAAGAAAAAAGCGAAGATAACACTGAAGAATAGGTGATTTTTTGAAAAAAAGAAAAATCCCAATGCGGAAGGATTTATTAACCGATACAATGCAACCAAAAAAAGAATTGGTACGTATTGTAATTGATAAGGAAAAAAATGTATCCGTTGATCCTACTGGTAAAAAAGCTGGTCGCGGTGCATATGTCTCTCTTGATCCAACAAAGATTAAAGTGGCAAAAGAAAAGCATATTTTGGATCGTAGCTTAGGTGCAAAGGTTCCAGACGGCTTTTATGATGAGCTTTATTCATATGTTGATCATCAAAAAGCAAGAAAAGAATTATTTGGTGATAAATAATATTGCAGAATAGACAAAAAGCAATTAATTTATTAGGTTTAGCTAAGCGAGCTGGTAAGTTAACAACTGGTACAGAAACTGTAATTGGTGAGCTTAATAAAGGAAAAATAAAAGCGGTCATTATGGCAAGTGATATACATGATAATACTGCCGAAAAAGTTGATCGTGTTGCCAGAAGAAATAATATTCCTATAATAAATTTGTTTACTGCCGATGAACTTTCAAAGGCAATCGGCAAAAAACGAAAAGTTTTAGGATTAACTGATGCTGGTTTTACTAAGGCATTAGTTAAGAAAATAAATGAAGGAGTGTGATTGGATGGCAAAAAAAAGAATTTATGAAGTCGCAAAAGAAGTCGGCGTTGATAATAAAGTTGTAGTCCAAAAAGCAAAGGATTTGGGCTTTGATGTGAAGAATCATATGTCGTCAATAGATGATTCACAAGTTGCGAAGCTAAAGAGTAGTTTCCAGAACTCCGCTCCTGCTGAAAAAAAAGCAGAAAAGTCAGCCACTAAGAATAATAAAATTAAGATTTCAGTTTCTTCAATTCGAAAAAATGAAAAGAAACCAGAGGAAAATAATACTCCTAAGAAATCAAATAGAAGACGTAATAATAAACGTCGTTCTAGTGATCGAGCTCGGGATAATAAAGAACGTGATGCAAAATCTAATACAGGTAGACCAAAAGCAGCAGCTTTGCTTCAACAATTTAAGCAAAAGCAACGTGCAGAAGAAGGTCAGCTTAATAGAGAAGCTCAAAAAGCAAAGAAAGAATATCATGAGCATTTGAAGCATCCTAAAAAAGAGCAGTCAGAAAAAGATAATAAGAAAACAGTAAAAGAAAGTAATAACAAAAAAGTAGAGCAACAAGTGGAAAAGAAAGTAATCGGACCAAAAATCTTAAAACCATCACCAGCCCGTTTAAAGAAAAATCAACCTGCAGATAATAAGGAAAAAGTTACTACTCCTAGAGTAACTATTCCTGAAGCACCAAAGGAAGAAAAACGTGGTAACGGTCGTGGCAGAAATATGGGTAAGCCAGGACGCAAAGGAAAGAATCAATTTGTTAATGGACATAGTGAACGTTCAGACCGTTCAGAGAGAAAACGTCGTAAAAATAAGAAACATCAACAGGAACAGCAAAAGCCTAGAAAACAAATTACCAAACGTAAGGAACGTCCATTACCAGATATATTAGTATATGAAGAAGGTATGAACGCTCAAGATATCGGTAAATTGATTCACCGAGAACCAGCTGAAATTGTTAAGAAATTATTCATGCTTGGTGTTATGACTAATCAAAACCAATCATTGGATAAAGATACTATTGAACTTTTAGCTGCTGAATATGGTATTGATGCTAAGCAAAAAGTTCATGAAGATATTTCTGATATTGATACTCTTTACGACAAGAGAATGGAAGCTTCAAAGAAGTCTAAAAACCAAATTAAGCGCCCACCTGTAGTTACTATTATGGGTCACGTTGACCATGGTAAAACGACTTTGTTGGACCGTCTTCGTCATACTCACGTTTCAGCTCATGAAGCTGGTGGCATTACTCAAAGAATCGGTGCTTACCAAGTTAGACTTGACGATCGTTTGATTACATTCTTAGATACTCCAGGACATGCTGCCTTTTCTAATATGCGTGCACGTGGTGCTGAAATTACTGATATTGTTGTATTGGTTGTAGCTGCGGATGATGGTGTAATGCCTCAGACTGTTGAAGCTATTGACCACGCTAAGAGTGCTAATGTTCCAATCATTGTTGCTATTAACAAGATGGACAAGCCAGGTGCTAACCCACAACACGTAACTGAAGAATTAATGAAGTATAATTTAATTCCTGAAGATTACGGTGGTGACACAATTTTCGTTAACATTTCAGCTAAGACAGGTCAAAATGTAGATGATTTATTGCAAATGATCTTACTTCAAGCTGACGTGATGGAACTTAAGGCTAACCCAGATGAAATGGCAATCGGTACTGTAATTGAAGCACGTTTGTCACGTGGTCGTGGTCCAGTTGCCGACGTTTTGATCCAACAAGGTACACTTAATATTGGTGATCCGATTGTTGTAGGTGATACTTTTGGTCGTGTACGTACTATGACTAACGATCGTGGTCGCCAAGTTAAGAAGGCTACACCATCAGAGCCTGTTGAAATTACTGGTTTGAATGATGTGCCTGAATCTGCTGACAAGTTAGTTGAATTTAAGGACGAAAAGACTGCAAGAAGTGTTGGTGAAGCTAGAGCTCAACAATCATTGCAAAAGTCTCGTGAAAATGTTCAACATGTAACTCTTGATAACCTCTTCGATACTATGAAGAAGGAAAACATGAAGGAAGTTGACATTGTTCTTAAGGCAGATGTTCAAGGTTCAGTAGAAGCATTGCAACAATCACTTGAAAAGATTGAAGTTGAAGGTGTTCGTGTAAACATTATCCACTCAGGTGTAGGTGCAATTAATGAATCAGATGTAACTTTAGCTGGTGCATCTAATGCCTTTATTATTGGATTTAATGTTCGTCCAACTGCTACTGCAAAAAGTCAAGCAGAAACTGACGGTGTAGATATTCGTTTATACAGTATCATTTACAAGGCTATTGATGATGTTACCGCTGCCATGAAGGGTATGCTTGAACCTACTTATGAAGAAAAGGTTATTGGTAATCTTACTGTTCGTGAAACTTGGAAGGTTTCAAAGGTTGGTACAATTGCCGGATCATTTGTTGATAAAGGTATAGTCAAGAATGATTCTAAAATTAGAGTTATTCGTGACGGTATTGTTAAGTATGACGGTGAAATTGCCTCACTTAAGAGATTCAAGGATGACGTTAAAGAAGTTAAACAAGGTAATGACTGCGGTTTAACTATTAAGGATTACAACGATATTAAAGTCGGCGACGAATTCGAAGTATACGAAATGCAACAAGTTGAACCTAAGTAATATTTTTTAGGAGGAAAACATGAAGCATAGAGTTGGTCGCGTTGAAGGTGAAATCCTTCGCGAATTAACAAAAATTTTACGTAAAGATATTCGTGATCCACGTTTGAGCGAAGTAACTATTACTGCGGTTGAATGTACGAATGATCTTTCATATGCAACTATTTACTATAGTTTGTTAACTGAAGATGCTGAAAAAGAAAAAGAAGTTCAGGAAGGTTTAGATAAGGCAAAAGGAATGATGAGACATTTGCTTGGACAAACTTTAACTGTTTACAAAGTTCCTGAACTTATCTTTAAGCGTGATAATTCAGTAAAATATGGTAGTAAAATTGACCGTTTAATTGCAGAAGTCAAAAAACAAGATGCTGAACGGGCAAGTAAATAAGAAAAGCGCCGTCAAGGCGCTTTTTTCTTTAGTTTAAGATAGGATTTTATATGTTAAATGGAATTATAGTAATTGATAAAGATAAAGGGATGACTAGTGCAGACGTTGTCTATCATTTGCGTCGTGCATTACATATTAGAAAAATTGGACACGCAGGAACTTTGGATCCTGAAGTTACAGGTGTTTTGCCAATTGCAATTGGTCAGGCAACCAAGTTAATTGAGTTGATGCATACTCGTCCTAAAAAGTATCAAGGAACAGGTTTATTTGGATATGCGACAGATTCTTATGATATTGATGGTAAAGTTTTAAAAGAAAAAAGATTGGTAATGCCATTTACTGTAGAAGAAATTCAGAGAGGAATGAATACTTTTAAAGGTAAAATCGAGCAAGTCCCACCAATTTATTCTGCTGTAAAAGTAAACGGAAAACACCTTTATGAGTATGCACGTGAAGGAATTAAAGTGGAACGTCCAAAACGTCAAGTAGAGATTTTTCAATATGATTTGTTAAATGATCCTAGTTTTGATAAAGAAAAAGGTCAAGAAAGCTTCGATTTTGAAATAACTTGTAGCAAAGGGACGTATGTTAGATCATTAGTTAATGATTTAGGCGAAAAGCTAGATGAGCCAGCAGTTATGACATACTTGCGACGAGTGGCAAGTTCTGGATTTGATATTTCACAAGCTGTAAAATTAAGTGAAATTGAAGCAAATCCTGAAAAGGCTAGTGAATTGATTCAACCGATTGATGCCTTTTTTAAAGATTATGAAACTATTGATTTACCTGAAGGTAAATGGCTTAAAGTAAAAAATGGTGCTGGCATTTCTTTGGAAACAAATGCAAAAAAAGTGGCATTACGGTACAATGAAAAAGTTAAAGCGATTTATGAGAAAAAAGGAAAGATTTATCGTCCCAGCTTAATGCTGCTTCAAAATGAATAATCGAAACGAAGGAATTAGTTGTGAAAATCATTCATCTAACTTATCCAGTAAAGGAAAATATTTTAAATTCAAAAGTAGTTTTGGCTTTAGGTTTTTTTGATGGAGTTCATTTAGGACATCAACGCTTAATTACTCGAGCTAGGGAAATTGCTAATCAAAAAAATTTACCTGTAATTGTAATGACTTTTGATCGTCATCCTAAGGAAATATATGCGGATAAAAAGAATTTTAAATACTTAGAAACCTTAGATGAAAAGGCAGATAAAATGGCTAAATTAGGTGTTGATTATTTAGCTGTTATGCCATTTACAAAGGATTTTAGTCAAATAAGCGCGCAGAAGTTTGTTGACAACGTAATTGTTAAATTGAATGCTGACACTGTGGTTGCAGGATTTGATTATACATATGGTCCTAAAAATATAGCTAATATGGACAATCTGCCTAATTTTGCTAAAGGAAGATTTAACATTGTAGTTATGCCTAAGCAAGTTTTTGATGGGAAAAAAATTGGTTCTACTGAGATACGTCAAGCTATCAAAGATGGGAAAATGGAATTAGCGTATGAATTAATGGGTCATCATTATGTAATGAGTGGCATAGTAGGGCATGGTAAAAGAAATGGTCATAAACTTGGTTTTCCAACAGCTAATTTAGAGTGGGCTAACCATAAGGTTATTCCTAAAATAGGTGTTTATGCAACAAAAACTAAAGTTAATGGCAAATGGCATGAATCAATGACCAGTGTTGGTTATAATGTTACAATTGGTCAAAATAAACGTATTTATATCGAATCTAATATTTTTGACTTTGATGAAGATATTTATGGTAAACCCATTGAAATTAAATGGTATAAGTATACTCGTGGAGAAATAAAGTTTGCTGGTTTAGATGAACTAAGAGAGCAACTTGAAAAGGATCAAGATGAAATTAAAGCATATTTTGCTAAATAAAGTTGAAAAATGATTTTATTCGTGATAATCTTTTCTTAATCAATTGAAATTTACTGAAGAAAGAGGGATCGCCGTTGCGTCTGTAATCTTGCAAATGAAGCATAGTTGAACAATGTACTTTTTGGTAGATGGTGAGATTATGCACTTTTGGCAAGATTGACATAGACGGGATGCCTCTTTTTTGCGCATAAAAGTAGGGAGTCTATGCTTGTTAAAAGTGTGAACTCCCTTTTTTACGTGAGGTGATTTCATGAGCAATATTAAGATATCTAATCTTTCATTTAGATATGAAGATGCTAGCGAAAATATTTTTAATGACTTGAATTTGAATTTGGATAGTAGCTGGAAGTTGGGCTTAGTAGGTAGAAACGGTAGAGGTAAGACTACATTTTTAAATTTACTAAGAAAGAAACTAAAAGGGATAGGTAAAATTGAAAGTAACTTGGATTTTTCATATTTTCCAATTACTATAAAAGATCTAAAAAATATTACTTTGTATGAATTACAAGAGCAGGTTAGCTTTGAACAATGGGAACTTGAGCGAGAAATGAATTTGTTAGCTGCAAATCCAGATTTACTTTGGCAACCATTTAATACCTTGAGCGGTGGGGAACAAACTAAGATACTACTAGCTTTATCTTTTACTGATAGGGATGCATTTCCATTAATTGATGAGCCAACTAACCATTTGGATGAAGCCAGTCGTTTGCAAGTCGCACAATATTTGAAGAAGCATGATAAAGGCTATATCGTGGTAAGTCATGACCGTGATTTTTTGAATCAAGTGACAAACCATATTTTGGCGATTGAAAATACTGAGATTCATTTGTATCAAGGTAATTATGCCAGTTATGAGGATACGAAAAATAAAAGGGATCAATTTAACCGCGATAAAAATGAAAAGCTAAAAAAGGAAGTTAGACGTTTGAATGAAAGCCAATTACGTTTAAAGAACTTTTCTAGTAAGTCTGAAAATAAGAAGAATGCCAAAGCACATCATAATGAAATTCATGCGGATATTGATAAAGGCTTTTTAAGCCATAAGTCAGCTAAAATTATGAAAAGATCTAAAAGTTTATCTAAAAGAATGGATAAAAACATTGAGGCTAAAAAAGGTTTGATGACTAACATCGAAGATACACCTGATCTAACGATGAATTTTCAGCCAAATTATCATCATACCTTACTTGAAACGCAACAATTATCTTTGAAAATAGAAGATAAACCTCTCTTTAAAGATTTAAACATGGTTGTTAAAAATCAAGGCATTGTATCTTTGGAGGGTAAAAATGGTACTGGTAAATCCACTTTTCTCAAATTAGTATTGGATCAAACAATTGACGTTTCATATCAAGGTAAATTAATTTTAACGAATGGTTTGCAAATATCATATTTGCCACAAGATTTTACTGAATATACTGGTACATTAAAAGAATTCGCTGCAAAGCAAAAGATCTCCTATGAAGAACTGCTCAATAATTTAAATAAAATGGGTTTTCCAAGAGAAAGCTTTAATACTAAAATTGAAGAAATGAGTATGGGTCAACAAAAACGTGTCGCTTTAGCTAAGTCATTAGTAGAACCTGCTGATTTATATTTGTGGGATGAGCCTGCAAATTACCTAGATGTGTTTAATCAAGACCAATTGATTAATTTGTTAAAGCAAGTTCAACCAGCGATGATTTTAGTTGAACATGATGAATACTTTATTGAACGAGTAGCTAATCAAAGAATTACTTTAAACTTGAAGAAAAAAGTTTAAAATAAATTAGCACTCAGGTTGCATTATTGCTAATTTCTAGTATAATATAATCTGTTAGCACCTGATAGATGTGAGTGCTAAAAGTGAGGGCGATATATAATGTTGACCGAACGTCAAGAACTTATTTTAAAAACGATAATTATGGACTTCACACAGACACATGAACCAGTTGGTTCTAAGACAGTGATGAATCAGTTGCCAATCAAAGTATCAAGTGCGACTATTCGCAATGAAATGGCAGTTCTAGAAGATCAGGGGCTAATTGAAAAAACTCACTCTTCTAGTGGCCGTATTCCTTCAAGTGAAGGATATCGCTATTATCTTGATAACTTGGTTGAGCCGCTTAAATTACCGGAGTCCGTTTATAATACAATTGGAAGTCAACTAGATCGACCTTTTCATCAGGTAAACGAAATTGTCCAAGAAGCGGCAAGAATTTTATCAGATTTAACCAATTATACTGCATTTGCTGAAGGACCTGAGAAACGTGACGTTAAAGTTACAGGCTTTAGAATTGTTCCATTATCCTCAAGACAGGTAATGGCAATTCTGGTCACAAGTGATGGCAATGTTCAGAACCAGGTTTATGCTTTACCTCATAATATTTATGGGGAAGAAATTGAAAAAGCTGTTCATATGATTAATGATCAGTTAGTTGGTAAGAGTTTAAACGAAATAAATGTTTCTTTACTTAGTGAACTTGCTAAAAGTGAGCTAGGCGGAGAACATGTGACTGAGCTGCTTAGTTTAGTTGAAGACGTTTTAAAAGATGCTGCGAGTGAGCAGATGTATGTTGATGGACAAATAAATCTATTAAATAATACATCTGAGCATAATGTGAAGGATATTCGTTCACTTTATGAATTGATCGATCATGATAATTTGTTTTCTAATTTGATGGATAGTAAAGCAGATTCCAAAGATAAAAATTATCCAATTAAAGTTAAATTAGGATCAGAATTACCAAATGATTTATTAAAAAATTACAGTTTGCTGACTGCTGAATATAATGTTGGTTCTCATGGTAAAGGGACAATTGCTTTATTAGGTCCAACTAACATGCCATATTCGCAGATGATCGGACTTCTAGAATATTTCAGAAATGAATTAGCTAAGAAGTTACTTGATTATTACGGCAAATTTCAATAGAGGAGGTTAGCCGTGAGTAAAGAAGAGTTTCCAAGTGAAAAAAATTTGGATAAAGAAGAAAACACTTCTAAGCCTAAAAAAGCAGTGAAAAAAGAAGCGGCTAAAGGCGAAGAAACAAAAAAGAATAATGAAAATCAGAAGTTAGCTAAAGAAATAGCTGATTTAAAAGAAAAAAATAAAGACTTAGAAGATAAGTATTTGCGTAGTGAAGCGGAAATTCAAAATATGCAAAACCGTTATACCAAAGAACGTGCGCAACTTATCAAATATGAATCTCAAAGCTTAGCTAAAGATGTTTTGCCTGCAATGGACAATTTGGAAAGAGCGTTAAGTGTAGAAGCCGATGATGATGTATCTAAACAATTGAAAAAGGGTGTTCAAATGACCCTTGATGCACTTGTTAAAGCAATGAAAGATCACGGTGTTGTTGAGATTGAGGCTGATGGCGTTAAATTTGATCCGACATTACATCAAGCTGTGCAAACCGTAGCAGCTGAAAATGATGATCAAAAAGATCACGTCGTTCAAGTTTTACAAAAAGGATATCAATATAAGGATCGTACACTAAGACCAGCAATGGTTGTAGTTGCACAATAGGGAGGAAATTTATAAATGTCAAAAGTTATTGGTATTGACCTCGGAACTACTAACTCAGCAGTTGCAGTTCTTGAAGGTAAAGAACCTAAGATTATTACTAATCCAGAAGGTAATCGTACTACTCCATCTGTAGTTGCATTTAAAGATGGTGAAATTCAAGTTGGTGAAGTAGCAAAGCGTCAAGCTATTACTAACCCTAACACTATTGTTTCAATTAAGCGTCACATGGGTGAAGCTGATTACAAGGTTAAGGTTGGCGACAAGAGCTATACACCACAAGAAATTTCTGCATTTATTTTGCAATACATTAAGAAGTTTTCAGAAGATTACTTAGGTGAAGAAGTTAAAGACGCAGTTATTACTGTTCCTGCTTACTTCAACGATGCTCAACGTCAAGCTACTAAAGATGCTGGTAAGATCGCTGGTTTAAATGTTCAAAGAATTATCAACGAACCAACTGCTTCAGCATTGGCTTACGGCTTGGACAAAGATGATGACGACGAAAAGGTTTTAGTATATGACCTTGGTGGTGGTACTTTCGACGTTTCCGTTCTTCAATTAGGTGACGGTGTCTTCCAAGTATTGTCAACTAACGGTGATACTCACCTTGGTGGTGACGACTTTGATAACCGTATTATGGATTGGCTTATTAAGAACTTTAAGGATGAAAATGGCGTTGACTTATCTAAGGATAAGATGGCTATGCAACGCTTAAAGGATGCATCAGAAAAAGCTAAGAAAGACTTGTCAGGTGTATCATCAACTCACATTTCACTTCCATTTATTTCTGCAGGTGAAAGTGGTCCACTTCACCTTGAAGCTGATTTGACTCGTGCTAAGTTTGATGAATTAACTAATGACTTGGTAGAAAAGACTAAGATTCCATTTGACAATGCATTAAAGGACGCAGGCCTTACTGTTAACGATATTGATAAGGTTATCTTAAACGGTGGTTCAACTCGTATTCCCGCTGTACAAAAGGCAGTTAAGGAATGGGCTGGCAAGGAACCTGACCACTCAATTAATCCTGATGAAGCTGTAGCATTAGGTGCAGCTATTCAAGGTGGTGTTATCTCAGGTGACGTTAAAGACATTGTTTTACTTGATGTTACTCCATTATCACTTGGTATTGAAACTATGGGTGGTGTGTTCACCAAATTAATTGACAGAAACACTACTATTCCAACTTCAAAGAGTCAAATCTTCTCAACTGCTGCAGATAATCAACCAGCTGTAGATGTTCATGTATTACAAGGTGAACGTCCAATGGCTGCAGATGATAAGACACTTGGTCGATTTGAATTAACTGATATTCCACCTGCACCACGTGGCGTTCCTCAAATTCAAGTTACCTTTGATATCGATAAGAATGGTATCGTAAATGTATCTGCTAAGGATATGGGTACTGGTAAGGAACAAAAGATTACCATTAAGAGTTCATCTGGTTTATCAGATGAAGAAATCAAGCGTATGCAAAAAGACGCTGAAGAACACGCTGAAGAAGACAAGAAACGTAAAGATGAAGCAGATCTCAGAAATGAAGTTGATCAATTGATCTTTACAACTGAAAAGACTTTGAAGGAAACTAAGGGTAAGGTATCTGACGAAGATACTAAGAAGGTTCAAGAAGCTCTTGATGACTTGAAGAAAGCTCAAAAAGATAATAACTTGGACGAAATGAAAGAAAAGAAAGATGCTTTATCAAAAGCTGCTCAAGATTTAGCTGTTAAGCTTTACCAACAAAATGGTGGTGCTCAAGGTGCAGCTGGTCAAGCAGGTCCTCAAGGCGGCAACCCAAATGATGGTAACAATGGTGGTGCCCAAGATGGTGAATTCCATAAGGTAGATCCTAACAAGTAATGGGTTTATAATTAAACAAAAAGAGAAAAGAACTACCCATTGAGTAGTTCTTTTCTTTTGAAAACGATAAGGAGTTCAATTGCATGGCACAAGAAGATTACTACAAAGTACTTGGCGTAGATCGTGACGCCAGTGATCAAGAAATTAGTAAAGCATATCGTAAGTTAGCGAAAAAATATCACCCAGACTTGAATCATGAACCTGGTGCAGAAGAAAAATACAAGCAAGTAAACGAAGCTTATGAAGTTTTACACGATAAGCAAAAGCGTGCACAGTATGATCAATTTGGCTCTGCTGGTGTCAATGGTCAAGGTGGCTTTGGTGGTGCAGGTCAAGGATTCGGGGGAGCTGGGTTTGATACCTCTGGTTTTGGCGACTTTGGTGACATTTTTGGTGATATCTTTGGTCAAGGTGCTCGTCAGCAAAGGGTAGATCCAACGCAACCACAACGTGGTCAAGATTTGGATTATACATTGACTATTGACTTTATGGATGCAATTAATGGTAAAAAGACGCAAGTTAGCTATACTCGTGATGAAACTTGTGAAACCTGTGGCGGTAATGGTTGTGAAAAAGGTACTCATCCTATTACATGTGATAAATGTCATGGTACTGGTGTAATGACTGTTACCCAACAATCAATGCTAGGTATGATTCGTCGCCAAACCACTTGTGACAAGTGTAATGGACGTGGTGTAATTATTGAACATCCATGTAAGACTTGCGGTGGTAAAGGTACCGTTGAACGCAAGAATACCATTGAAGTTGATATTCCAGCGGGTATTGACAATGGTCAACAACTTCGTTATCAAGGTCAAGGTGAAGCTGGACGTAATGGTGGCCCATACGGTGATTTGTATATTAGCTATCGCATTAAGCCTTCTAAGGACTTTGAACGTCGTGGCCAAAATATTTATACAGAAGTACCAATTTCATTTGCTCAAGCTACTTTAGGTGATGAGATTACTGTTAAAACAGTTCACGGGGATGCAAAATTAACTATTCCAGCAGGTACGCAACCTAACAAGAAATTTACTCTTCGTGGTCAAGGTGTACCTTATCTTCGCGGCAATGGTAATGGTGATCAAATTACTACAGTTAATATTGTTATTCCAAAACATATTAATGATAAGCAGAAAGAAGACTTAACTAACTTTGTTCATGATGGTGGCGGAAATATTACCCCACAAGAAAAAGGATTTTTCGAAAGACTTAAAGACAAACTTAGTGGTGAATAGTATTTATAATGAAAGGCACTAATGTTACGTAATTTTCGCAACATTGGTGCCTTTTTTAGTAAAGCCAGTACTTTAGTACCGGTGTAGTATAGACTTTGCTATAATAATAAAGATAGTAAAGGGTGAGAAAAATTTATGGATATAAAAAAATTAAAAGATTATCAAAATCACATTCGTAACTTTTCAATTGTTGCCCATATTGACCATGGTAAGTCAACAATTGCTGACCGAATCTTAGAGTTAACAGATACAGTATCTGAAAGACAATTAAAAAATCAAATGCTTGATGATATGCCACTTGAAAGACAACGTGGTATTACCATCAAGATGAACTCGGTTGAAGTTAAGTATCATGCCAAAAATGGCGAAGATTATATTTTCCACTTAATTGATACACCAGGACACGTAGACTTTTCATATGAAGTATCACGCTCCTTAGCTGCATGTGAAGGTGCATTATTGGTGGTTGATGCTTCACAAGGTGTTCAAGCACAAACTTTAGCTAATACTTACTTAGCCATTGATGACGATTTGGAAATTGTACCAGTAATCAATAAAATTGATTTACCTTCTGCTGATCCAGAAAATGCTAAAGAAGAAATCGAGGAAATGTTAGGTCTTGACGCTTCAGACGCTGTTGAAGTATCTGGGAAAACAGGTCAAGGAATACCTGAATTATTGGAAAAGATAGTAACTGACATTCCTGCACCATCAGGTGATATTGAAGCGCCACTTAAAGCACTTATTTTCGATTCAAAATATGATGATTATCGTGGGGTTGTTTTATCAGTTAGAATTGAAGATGGTACAGTTAAGCCCGGTGATAAGATTCAAATTATGAATACTGGCAAGGAATATGAAGTTACTGAAGTTGGTGTTTCAAGTCCTCATCCAGTAAAGAAAGATATTTTAATCGCTGGTGATGTAGGATATATTACTGCCAACATTAAATCAGTTCGTGAAACTCGTGTAGGTGATACAATCACTGATGCTGGGCACCCAACTGCTGAACCACTTCCAGGTTACCGTCAAATTCCACCAATGGTATACTCTGGTATGTATCCAGTAGATAATCGTGATTACGATGATTTAAAAGAAGCTTTACAAAAGTTGCAATTAAATGATGCTGCTTTGGAATTTGAACCAGAAACTTCTACTGCTTTAGGATTTGGTTTCCGTTGTGGTTTCCTTGGCTTACTTCATATGGACGTAGTTCAAGAAAGATTGGAGCAAGAGTTTGACCTTGATTTAATCATGACCGCACCAAGTGTTGACTATCATGCAATAATGAATGATGGTACGACTAAGGTGATTGATAATCCATCTGATTTACCAGATGCTGGTGAATATAAAGAAGTGCAAGAACCTTACGTTAAGGCAGAAATTATGGTTCCTAATGATTATGTTGGTCCTGTAATGGAACTTTGCCAACGTAAACGCGGCGAATTTGTTACAATGGATTATTTAGATAAATATCGTGTTAATGTTATTTACAACATGCCTTTAGCTGAGATTATTTTTGACTTTTTCGATGATTTAAAATCATCAACTAAGGGCTATGCCTCACTTGACTATGAGATTACTGGTTATCGTGCAACTGACTTAGTCAAGATTGATATTTTGCTTAATAAGGAACCGATTGATGCTCTTAGCTTTATTGCACACAGAAGTGAAGCGCAAGATCGTGCTCGTCAAATGACCTCAATGCTTAAGAAGTTGATTCCTAGACAAAACTTTGAGGTAGATATTCAAGGTGCAATCGGTGCTAAGATTATTTCACGTGCTACGATTAAGCCATATCGTAAGGATGTTACTTGGAAAATCCATACTGGTGATCCTGATCGTCGTGCCAAATTGCTTGAAAAGCAGAAGCGCGGTAAGAAGAGAATGAAGGCTGTTGGACGTGTAGAAGTACCTCAAGATGCATTTATGGCTGTTCTTAAGATGAATGATGATGATATAAAAGGTAAATAATACTTAGGTAATACTAAAGTAATGCAAAAATTGCATTGCTTTTTTATTTTTACAGAAAATCTACAGTAAAACTGATAAATAAAGTTTTACGGTTTAACATGCTATAATAAAAAAGCGATAAGTTACATTGTTTTAGTTTGTAAAGGGATATAAAAAATAAAAGGAAAGAAAAATGGCAAAGAATAAACAAAAGAGTAGTGTTACTACGATTTTAGTTAGAATTGTTGCGGTTCTTTTGTTAGTTATAGGTTTGGTCCTTATATTTAATAAACAAATTAGTAATCAAATGATCAAGCATAATCAACAGTCAGCTTTGACAACACTAACTAAAAAACAAGTTGAAGCAAATCAAAAGAAAAAAGGTATGTATGACTTTAGTAAGGTGAAGTCGATGAATATGGGGCAAGCTGCACGATCACAGGTTAAGAAAACTTCTGGAGCAATTGGTGCACTTGCAGTGCCTGATGTAAATATGTATTTGCCAATCATGCTTGGTTTATCAGATGATGCAATGTCTACGGGCGGCGGAACCATGCGGGCAGATCAAGTAATGGGGAAGGGGAATTATCCACTTGCAGGCCATTATATGACTGCTAAGGGTATTCTTTTTTCACCACTTGAAGATGTAAAAAAGGGACAAAGAATCTATTTAACTAATTTAAAGAAAATCTATATTTATCGTATTTACATGAAAAAGATTGTAGATCCATCTGCAGTTTGGTTAGTTAATAATACTAAGAAAAATATTGTAACTTTAATTACTTGTGCGGACGGTGGTACTAATCGCTGGGCTATTCGGGGTAATTTGATTAAAACTGAAAAAGCAACAGATGAAAATTTGAAGGTTTTCAAATTAAAGTAAAAACGTAGATCTTTTATGAAGTTAATATTTGCGTTAAAATTATAGATAGAATTTTTCAATAAAGACACTCATTATGAGTGCCTTTTAGTTTTTATCAAAGAACGCAGGGTGTTTTAAAAGAATGAAATGGCAAAAAAGAATCACTAAAGAATTAGATTCTGATTTAGTAGATAAGTATCAGCTTAGCTCGCTTTCGGCACAATTATTTGCTTTACGTGATATTAATACAGATGAGAAGCTGGATTTTTGGTTTAACGCAACAGAAGAAAATTTGGCTAATCCATTATTGATGCATGACATGGAAAAGGCGGTAGAACGTATTAATCAAGCAATTGATAATGGTGAAAAAATTACGATATATGGTGATTATGATGCTGATGGAATTACAGCTACTGCCATTATGACTGAAACACTAAGCATTTTAGGAGCAGATGTACATTATTTTATTCCAGATCGTTTTAAAGACGGCTATGGACCTAATATTGAACGATATAAGGAAATAGTAGCTGATGGTACTAAGTTAATTATTACTGTAGATAACGGTGTAACAGGAATCGATGAAGTTAAATATGCCAAAGAAAATGGTGTAGATACAATTATTACGGACCACCATACTTTTCAGGAAAAAGTTCCAGATTCATATGCTGTTGTTCATTGTAATTATCCTGGTCAGAAATATCCTTTTGATGATTATTGTGGTGCTGGAGTTGCCTATACTATTTGCCGTGAATTAATGCAAGATACTATGCCAGAATTACTTGATTTAGCGATGATTGGTACTCTCGGCGATATGGTTAAAGTTACAGGCGAAGGTCATATCATCGTTAAACGTGGTCTTGAGATTCTTAATCAAACCACTAGACCAGGGTTACAAGCATTAATAAAAAATGCAGGTTTAACTTTGGGTTCGATTAATGAAACTGATGTCGGTTTTAATATTTGTCCACGATTGAATGCCGTAGGCCGCTTAGCTAATGCAAATTTGGCGGTTGAACTTTTATTAAGTGACGATGATATTGCAGCCCAAAAGATAGCTGATCAAATTGAAGAATTAAACAATCAGCGAAAAGAATTAACTACAGACGTATATGAAAAATGTATGTCAATTATCCGTGAAAATAGTTGGCAAAAACAAAATACGCTTGTATTGTATGATCCTGAGTTTCATGAAGGTGTATTAGGATTAGTTGCTAATAAAATAGTTGAAAAAACACATAAACCTACGATTGTTTTGACTAAGAATGATGTGGGGGAAGTTAAAGGATCCGGACGTGCATTCAATGGTTTTAATTTATTTAATGCACTTAATCCATTGAAAGATGAATTATTTACTAAATTTGGCGGGCATGATTTTGCTTGTGGATTATCTATGCAAGAAAATAAAATTGACACTTTGCGTCAAAAACTGGAATCTAGTTATCAAGTAAATGGGGAGTCAGAAAGTAAAGGATACGATTTGGAGCTTCCTTTAAACGACTTAACTCCACAAACTTTAGCACAAATTAATCAGGTGGGCCCCTTTGGCACCGGTGATCCTCAACCAATTTTTAGTATTTCTGATCCAACAATTACACAATTTTATAAAATTGGTAAAGATAAAAATCATGTTAAGTTAACTGCTTCTAAAAAGGGTGGAAGTTTAGCAATAGTTGGTTTTAATAAAGACTTTTTGAATAATAATTTGCTGCCATTTATCTCTAAGATCTTCATCCAATTGACGCTAAATACTTATCGAAAACAAATATCATTACAGGGAATTATCGAAGGAATAGAGTTTGCTTCACCCAAATTAGCAGTACCTACACCGGTTATTGATTTACGAAATGAAAAATTTGTAATGGGTTTTGCAGATCGTTATTTACTTTTTGACAAGAAAAATATTCCAATTGTTAAAAATAGACTGCAAATTAGTGATGATAAAATTAGTCTTGTAAAGGATTATGATCAGTCTGGAGAAACAGTAGCTTTACTTGATGTACCTCGTAATCAAATAGAGCTAAATGAAGCACTTGAAAAAAATTATCAGCAGATTTATTTGCGTTTTTTGTTAGATCAATTGCCAGTCGAACATATTCCGGCTAAAGGTTATTTCGGCAGAGTATTGAAGTATATTTATGCTCATCCTACATTAAAGCCAGATGATTATCGTACCGTAGCCCCATATTTAGGGTTAGATTATGATAGTGTATTATTTATATTGCGTGTTTTCTTTGAATTAGGCTTTGTTAAACTGCATGATGGAAAATTGATTGGGGAGGAAAACCCTAAGAAGCAACCACTGACATCTTCAAAATATTTAATGGCGACTGAATCACAAATTAAATTTGTAGATCAATTAAGAAATATGCCAACACAAAAATTAATTACATATGTTAATAATCATTCAAATAATTAGATAAGTATCAAGATTTCAGTGCTTTTATACTTGAAATTTGTTAAAATATATAAGTCAATAGTGTTTGAAAACAAACGCACAAATTTTTGGAGGTTTTTCTTCTTATGGCAATTGATTTTAGTAAGTATATTGCAAGTGTTCAGGACTTTCCTAATAAGGGGATAGTTTTCCGTGATATTACACCTATTTTGCAAAATGGCGAATTATATCGTGCAGCCACACATGAATTAGCTGAATACGCAAAGAGTAGAAATGCAGATGTAATTGTCGGTCCTGAAGCACGTGGCTTTATTGTAGGCTGTCCAGTAGCAACTGAATTGGGTTTGGGCTTTGTTCCAGCTAGAAAACCACATAAGTTGCCACGAGAAGTTGAACGTGCTTCATACGATTTGGAATATGGGTCCAACAGTTTGGAAATGCATAAAGATGCAATCAAGCCAGGACAACGAGTAGTTCTTTGTGATGATTTAATGGCTACTGCGGGTACTTTAAGAGCTTCTAAAGAATTAATTGAAAATCTTGGAGGCAAACTTGTTGGTGCTGCATTCTATATTGAATTGCCAGATTTAAAAGGTAGAGAAAAATTACCAGACGTTGATATTTACTCACTTGTTAAGTATCACGGTGCTTAAATAGTAAACGAAAAGCCTTGGTGCATAAGCATCAAGGCTTTTTTATTTTTAAAATGTAAAAAGCGGGTTAATATGGAAATAAAGTTATATGAAAAACAATATTTTGATCAATTGTGTGTAGTAATGGATATGGCGCGAATGCAAGAGTTAAAAAGTGAAAACTTAGAACCAGTTTTTGTGGCGTTGAAGGAAGCACCCTATTTAGAATATTTTTTATCTTGTAAAATTTATGTAGCTATAAAAAAAGGACGATTAGTAGGATTTATAGGTTTTAAGCCTGGTAAAATAGAGTTTATTTACATTGATCCTAATGAACAAAATAAAGGAATTGCTACTAAATTAATGGAAAAAGTAATAACCGAGTTGCAGCGTCCGATACGGTTAGAAGTATTTACAAACAATGAGCAGGCCAAGGCTTTGTATGAAAAATTTGGCTTCCAAACCATTGAAACTATAATTGAAAATTGGTCAGATGAATATCCGGTTAAGTTTTCGCAAGATACGATGGAGTTGAGGTAGATATGTTTTGGATAAAGCAAATTAGTAAAGCAATTATAATTTGGATACTATTAATAATGGTTTATTTTGCTTTGAATTTGTGGTTGGATTTAAGCAATACGGGTATTTCAAATTTTTTTGGAGTCAAGATAATAACTAGTCATAGTGCAGGTTATTCTATAGTGATGAAATCCATTTTTCCTAATTGGATTATTAGTATGTTTTGTTTTGTGATTGCATATATTGGTGTAGGCTGGTTTACAAAACAAAAAATAATTAGGGGCTATCATAAATAAAAAACATGACAAAATAAACGATTCATGATATATTATGTGTATAAAGTAAGCGCTTACTTTAAAAATAAAAGATATTTTAGTGCAAGAAATGGGGTGTTTCGGTGGCACAAAATAATACTGTTATTGGTTCAGATTCTATCTATGAAATTATAAAAAAAGCCACATATCGAAACACTGATCAAGAGGAGCAGATTAATATGCGTTAGGCACTTGATCTGTGTTTAGATCAAGGACGAAGACTATGTTTTGGTCTTCGTTTTTGATTATTATTTTTAATGATATATCTTAATATATATTGCGTGAACATATAAAGATCGCTATACTAAAAGTAGTAGCGCTGGTAGCGCGAAATCAACAGAAATTATAAAAATCCCCTTAAAGGAAAATTCCTTTAGGGGTATTTCTTTTTTACGAGGTAATTATGACTCAAATTGTAACTAATGCAATCAAAGCACTTCTGTATGAAGTTGTAACCCTCCCTAAGCCCGGTTTAGTTGATCCAAGTGATATTGGACCACACCCTGATATGGACGTTTATATGTTTATTAACAGTAGTTTAAGTTTAAGAGAATATTTTAATAAAGCTGAAGAAATTGGTATAACTTATGAGACAGATTTAAAAAAAGTATTTGAGCAACTTAGAATTCAAGGTCGTATAGCTGAAAAAATAATGTTTCATACCACTAGTGGAGTTAATACTCATAAAGGTGCAATATTTTCATTAGGCATATTTGTTTGTGCCGAAAGTTATGCCCGCTTTAATAACGTTGATACCTTTTCTGTTATTAGAAAAATGTGTCAGGGATTAGTGAAAAATGATTTACAAAAAAATAATCAAAATCTGACAGCTGGTGAACAGCAATTTATTCAATATGGACAAGGTGGTGCCCGTCAAGTTGCACAAGAAGGGTATCCTATTATAGAGAAAATTGCTTTACCTTTTTTAAAAAATAGACAAGGTACTACTAATCAAAGATTGCTTGATACACTAATGAAGATTGCTACAGTTATTGAAGATTCCAATCTTATTAAGAGAGCAGGAAACATTGAAGTGATTAACTGGCTTCATCAATCAGCTGAAAAGTACTTAAGATTAGGTGGTGCGGAAACTAAAACGGGGCTAGCTTATTTAGATGAGTTAAATAAAGTATTTAAAGAAAATAATTACAGTTTGGGTGGTTGTGCTGATTTACTGATTGTTACGATATTTATGGCATTAGAAAAGGGATACTTATAATAAAAAGGCACTTAGCTTTCTTTAAGATGAACTAAGTGCCTTTTACTATTTAGATGTTAATTTGAATTTAGACCAAGGCTTAATAAAATCGAGTAAGAACAGTTCCTCTGAGGCTATACTACCAACTTTATTTTTACGAGGATCTTGATGTGGTTTCAAAACAATTTGAAGTTCATTTTTATAAATGCCGAAATTATCGTTACCAATTAAAATGTCACCACGCTGGAAATTTTCGGTATTATTGTGTGGTTTATTTGGCACATCTTTATAAGTTACGCGTGGTATAGTTGAACGAATAACCATTTCATTCATATCGCCACGACGAAAATGTTGAGTTTTTTCAACGATCTTTTTTTCAATAGAATTAACATCTGCAACATAATCAACATGTAACTGTAATTGATATCGATTTACATTTGCTACAGCTTTTAATTCATGTTCACTAGCGTAAGCATTACCGATAATAACGTCATCAATTAATGCTGATGCGAAAAGATGTTTTGCTTGAATATCAATTGGTAAATTACGATCTTGTTCAAGAGTAGGTAGTCCGTCTTCAACGTCCCATGGACCAATTTTACCAACTTGACTAGAAATAAATGCAGCAGTATGAATATTGAATTTTTTAAATCTTTTACTGCATTCTACAAAAAAATTATATGGTAAAGCAGTTCCACGTTGAGGATAAAAATTATGACAGCCATAAATAAAAGGTGTATTAGCTTGGTAAGAAATAATATTGTTTAGATAGTCAACATTATTACTCATATTTAATTCAATGATTAAGCCATAGGGATTGTATGAAAGTAAGGCTTCAGTTGCACCATCAAATGATTGATCCAATCGAATACCAGCAGCACCTATTTCAGCGAAAAATGAAAGATCCGAATAATCAATATCTAATTTATCAAAGATTTGTGGCGCAACATCTAAAAATGTTTGATAACCAAGTTGATTGCCATATTCAATAATCTTTTTATATTTAGCTTTTGTTTCTTCAGGACTACCTTGAACTTCAAGCATACTCATAAAAATACGAGAGAAACCATATTTATGTCCTAATTCTAAATATTTAGCATTATCTTCAAACTTACTGTGGTCTGGATAAATTGAAAGGCCTAAAGATCTCATTGTCATAAAAATACCTCGCTTTATATATCTGTCTATACCAATTATATCTAATTTTTGTATAAAGGTCTAGTCCAAAATTAAAAGGGAATGAATTTATTCATTCCCTTAATTAGTTTTATCTTAATCATTAAAAAGTGCGGTTGAAAGGTAACGATCGCCACCATCTGGAATAACAGTTACAACAGTGTGACCTTTTCCTAATTTTTTAGCTAATTCAATTGCCCCATGAACGTTAGCACCAGCAGAAATACCAGGTAAGAAGCCTTCTTTTTTTGCGGTTTTACGAGCAGTATTCATAGCTTCGTCAGTTGAAACTTCAATGACACCATCATAAATATTTTTATCTAGATTGCTTGGAATAAAACCAGCAGAAATACCTTGGATGCCATGTTTACCAGCTTTTCTATCTTTTAGTAATGGAGATTCACTTGGCTCTAATGCGTAAACTTTGGTATTAGGATTTTCTTTTTTTAAAGCACGACCGATACCTGACAATGTACCTCCAGTACCAACACCAGCTACAAAGGCGTCAATAGCTTTACCAATACCGTTCATTGCAGCGATAATTTCAGGCCCCGTGGTTAATTCATGGATGTTAGGATTTTCAGGATTATCAAATTGCATTGGCATGAAATAGCCTTTTTCTTTAACTAACTCCTCGGCTTTAGCAATAGAGCCCTTCATTCCGTCAGAACCAGGAGTTAAAATTAGTTCAGCTCCATAACCTTTCATAAGCTTGCGACGTTCAACACTCATTGTTTCGGGCATTATAATAATAATATGATACCCTTTAGCAGCAGCTACCATTGCTAGACCAATGCCAGTATTACCCGAGGTAGGTTCTACAATAGTGCCACCTTTCTTTAATTTGCCATCACGTTCAGCTTTTTCAATCATTGCCAGAGCAATACGATCTTTAACTGAACCAGCAGGGTTTTCGAATTCTAATTTGACATAAACATCTGCTGCATCTTCTGGTACAACACGATTTAACTTTAATAATGGTGTGTTACCAACTAATTCTGTTACTGAATTGAAAATTGTACTCATTTTTTACCTCGATTAATTTAAAACTAATTTATTATCTTTAACCTTTTTAAGCCAGTTATTGAAAAATATTTTTTGTGTATCTTGCCATTGAAATGATGGATTAGACATCGAATAATTTATTGGCTTTTTATAATGTCGCTCAGGATGAGCGTTTATTTCGCGATTATATTCATCTCTCAAACTATCTTTACCATATTCGATATGTGAAAAGATAAAATTACGTTCGGGATTATCTTTCGCAGATACCATAAAAAGATGACTATTATCATCAACTGCATTAATTGCTAGTCGTTCATCTTGCATGATCTGCTTTTTATCCATTTCTGCATAACGAGCATGAGGAGCCATAAAACCTTGACTAAGTCCACTTAATAGGGGATGCGGTTCCGTGATTAAGTGAGGAAAAACACCAAAGATTTTCTCTGCTAAAATTTTCTTTTTAATACCATAAAAGTAATTCAAAGCAGCCATGGCACCCCAGCAAAAATATAATTGCTGAATCTTGTGATTATCTAAGGCTTGAAGCAAATATCGGATTTCCTCAATATAAGTAATTTTTGAAAAATCAATTTGGTCAATTGGTGCACCTGTAATGATAAATCCGTCAAATTCACTCACTCGGTTAATATCCAGAGGTTCTGAAGTCATATTTACTTCGGGTGGAATAGGACGATTTTGATAATGCATACGTGGATAAAAGAACGTTAGATCTGCATTAGGCAAGACTTTGATAAAATGACTTTGTGTATCGAGTTTATCATGCATTAAATTAAGGATACCTATTTTAACTTTGTTAGCCAAGATTTTACCTCCTTACTTATTAATAGTTGGGTTAATTATACAGCTTATTAAAAATTAAGTAAAGGAAAAACACTTAAAGAAAAAACTGACAAAATATTTTGTCAGTTTGAAATATATTATTAAAAAATAGGTGAAAGTAGTCTAGAGAAGTATTGCTTGAACTTCAACCAAGATGATTGTTGGGCGAAATATTCATTAGTTAAAAGAGTACATTGATCAAGATCTTTTTCAAAAATGTCTTTAAGTTGCTTAGCTAATGCTGAATTGTAGTTAAATGAATTTACCTCAAAATTCAGAGTATAGCTACGAAAATCTTGATTGGCAGAGCCCACAGAAGAAATACTTGAACCGCTAACCATAGTTTTAGCATGAATAAAACCATCATTATATTTATAGACTTTAACACCATGTGCAACTAAGTATTTAGCATAATATTCTGTTGCCCGATAAACAAATGGATGATCTGGCATGCAAGGAATCATAATTCTAACGTCAACACCACTGTTAGCAGCAATGATTAGTGATTCTAGAATAGCATCTTCTGGGATTAGATATGGGGTTTGGATATAAACGTATTCTTTAGCACCGGCAATTATTCCTTCATATCCTCGCCTAATACCATAATGTTGATTATCGGGTCCAGAAGATACAATTTGCATGGCTACATTATCGATAGAACTGAGGTCTTTTCGTTTAATTGTAAATGATTTAAGTTCACTGAGTTTAAATTGTTCAAGGTTGGTTCTTCTAGTAGAAGTATTCCAATCCATTGCAAAGCGAACTTCCATTAAAATTGGAGATTGTCCTATTACTCGCAAATGGGTATCTCGCCAATGACCAAACTTCTTAGATTGGTTAACGTATTGATCACCAATATTAAACCCACCTATGTAGCCTATTTTGTGATCGATAATAACTAATTTACGGTGAAGGTGGTAGTTAAGTCGTGGTGTAGTAAACCAGTGTTTTTTTGAAGTTGAAATAAAGGGCTGTGCTTCACCACCAAGTTCTCTTAAATGATCAAAAAAGGCTGGTTTTGTACCACGTGAACCAGAAACATCATAAATTATTCTAACTTTAGCTCCGTTGCTAGCAGCTTCTTCAAGAGCTGCTAATACACGGTTTCCCAGATGATCTGCATAAAAAGTATAGAATTCTAGACTAACAGATTCTTTAGCATTTCTTATGTCTTCAATCATCTGATCGAAAAGCTCTGGACCATCAGTATAAACTTTAACTTTATTGTCAAAAGTCAAAATAGCATCATCGTTATTTAAGTTTAGTTCAGTTAACATTCTAGCTCGAGGAACACGTTCTTTTTGAGGAAGAAGATCATGTTCTTCAAGCATTTTCTTTTGTTGCCTTAAGTAATGATTTCGCGTTTTTCTTTGCTCTTCTTGAATGGCAAAAATTTCATCGTGTGATAGTTGACGTCCAAAGAAAAGATAAAGAATAAAACCAATACCGGGTAAGATCGTCAAGACAAGCATCCATGCCCAAGTCGCAACAACGCTACGTCGACTTCTAAATACGGTCCATACTGCCAAAGCAATATTGATCACCCATAGCACTTCTAAAATTCGCCTAATAATATCCCAAGTTAAGATCATAAAACATTACTCCTATACATTTCATTACTTGTAATTTTAGCAGATCTTTGATATGAAATGGCTCAAATTTGATTGTTATTTGGTAAAATAGAAGTATGAAAATAGCAGATATTATTATACGGGGGTAGGAACTATGTTAAAAAAGAAAATAATCTATCTTGCAGGAGTAGCATTGTTCACAGCTGGATTAGGGGTAGCAGCCAATACTCATATAACAGAAGCTGCTGTTGCTAATCCTATTAAGCAAGGAAAAAAATTAAGTTTGACTAGAAGTACATACGTCTATAATAAAGATGGTGTTAGAGTTGGACGCTTAAAGAAAGGGAATCTTTGCAAAGTTTATATCATTAAAGTGATTAATGGGAATAGTTATGTTAAGGTTGGCAAGAATAGATTTGTAAAACAAGAGGCATTTTTACCATATGTAAAATCTACGGCTAAGGTAGAGAATCAAATTAAAAAATCTTCATTTGTTTATGATGAAAATGGTGAAAAAATACCAGGCAAATTTGTCAAGCGTGGGGAAAAAGTAAACTATTTAGGTCATAAAGAAATTAATGAAAAGCCATTTATCAAAATTGGTGATGGCGAATATGTTAAAGCTTTTAATGTTTTAACTATTATGATTAATAACTAACGCAGAATAAAAAAATAAAGTGGTGAATTTTCACCACTTTATTTTTATCTATTTTTCATTACTGGCTGATAGACTAAATCGATTAATATAGCTGCAATTACTGCAACAATTATTGTGATTAATAAGTTTTGCCAGCTGATTTGGACCATAGCTAAACCGCAAAGAGCAAGGATAAAGGTTAATGCTACATCGGCAATTTGGACAATACCGACCATCTTTGATGGATAATCTTGCCAGAAATATTTACGAGTTCTAGTGATTAAGACGATTAACATTGCGCTAAGCACTAGGTAAACATAAACCATTGTTGAAATTGTACCATGACTCCAACCGTGAGTATTTAGGTACCAAATAAAGATGAATCCGATAATTGTCCAACCTGCAGCTAATGAAAAGGCGATCTTAGCTAATTTTGCCATGTTCCAGTTTTCAGGCTTGTAAGTAATATGAGTTCTATCAGTACCGATCATCATGGTTACCATATTATTCATGATTGTGTAAATAACCATTGCGTTTAATGCCATTGGAATATAGTTGAAGAATAAGTAACCAAAGGTTAGCAACATAGTTAATTCAGCAGTTCTGGCAAGTTTGGTTAATGACCAAGTAGTCATTCTTTGGTAAACGCGGTGACCAGCATCTAAAATTTTAACAATTGAACCTAAGCCATCATCTAAAAGTACCATCTTACCAGAACGTTTAGCAACGTCTGCTGCATTTGAAACTGCAATACCAACTTCAGCTTGCTTTAAAGCAGGAGAATCGTTAACACCATCACCGGTCATTCCCACAATATAGCCTTTTTGCTGGAAAAATTTTACCATATTAAGTTTGTCTTCTGGTAAAACATCAGCAATACCTGCTAGGTCATCAATATCAGTATTTTCGTTAAAATCGTGAATTGAAATAACTTGACCATTTAAGCCAACTTCTTCAGCAACAGCTGCAGCAGTTCTTTGGTTATCACCAGTTAACATAATTGGACGAACGCCACGCTTTTTGAGGTCTGCTAAAGCTGCCTTAGAATCTTTTCTTACCTTATCTTGCAAGATAAAGACGCCAGCTAACTTGTCATCAATTAAAACAGCAACGGATCGACCAGCTTTGAAATTGATACCTTCAATTTTTTCATTGGCATTTTTATCAATTAAAGATAATTGCTTAAAAGAACCAAGTTTAACATTATGACCATCAATAATAGACATTGAATATCCCGTATCAGAGGTAAATGGAGTAAATTTCTCTGCCGTCATTATAGGAATGTTGTTTTCTGTTAGATATTCATCTATTGCGGTATCAATAATTCCTGCATTTCGCTTATCTGTAGCGCTACCAGCTAAAGCTAAAACTTCTTTATCTGGTAAACTACTTAGGTCAGTCCAACTCGTAACAGCGGTTTTATTTTCTGTAATTGTTCCTGTTTTATCAAGTAGCAATAAATTCAAATTAGCTGCATCTTGGATACCAGTTAAATCAGAAGTTAAAACCCCTTCTTTACTCAAGCGAGTTGCTTCAAATGAGTTGGATAAAGCAAAAGTTGATGGCATTGCAACCGGAATAGAGGCAATAAACATCATCGCAAGGAATGGTAACATGTTAATGAAAGTATCAAAGTTGCCTCCCTTAAAGAATGAGGCAATGATGATAACTAATGTAAGTACACCATCAAGTAGGCAAAGATAGTAAATAATCTTGGTTAATAATTGTTGTAAGTGGCCTGGAGCAGCAGAATTATTAATCAAGTTGATAGTTTTACCACTTCTTGAATTTTTGCCTGTTGCAGTAACAATTGCTAGGCCATCACCTTCAACAATTGTAGTACCAGCATAGGCAGCATCACCTACATTTTTTTTAACTGGTTTTGATTCACCGGTGATTGAACTTTCATCGCAGGCAATACTGCCGTCAACTAGTTCAACGTCAGCGGCTAAAACATCTCCACGTTGTAATGAAATTAAGTCACCTTTAACTAATTGTTTAGAATCAATTTTGATCCAGTTTCCATCTCTTTTTACCGCAACCGTTGGTGTCAATTGGTGTGAAATAGTATCTAAAACGCGACGTGATTGCTTTTTCTTAGATGCCCCGTTAAATGCTGCAAATAAGAGCATTAACAAAACAAATAGAGATTGAACCCATTTACCTAAGATACATTCAAGAATTAACGCTCCTTCAAGAATCCAAGCAGACAAGTTCCATAGCTTAGATAAGAATTCCTTAAAGAAATTATATTCAGGTTCAGGTACTTCATTTAACCCATCTTCTTTAAGTCGCTTATCGGCTTCGGCTTGAGTTAAGCCTTCAAATTTTCCAGTCATTTTTCTCCCTCCAAATCTTCTTTAACTAAATTAGCATATAAATTGCTTAGATTAAAATACTAAAATAAAATATATGATATTAATTTTTTTAATATCACTGCTCATGAAAATAAAAAGGATATATTTGATGAATATTAAACAATTACATTATTTCTTAGTGGTAGCTGAAGAAAAGCAAATTACTGCTGCTGCTAAAAGATTATATATTGCTCAGCCGCCACTTAGTTATCAATTAAAACAATTAGAAAAAGAATTAGGTGCTCAATTATTTAAAAGAACAGCTCATGGAATAGAATTGACCGATGCAGGTCAAACTTTGCAAAGTTATGCGAGCGAAATTTTATCTTTAGCTCAAAATGCTAAAAATCAAGTCCATAAAACTATTTCTGGTGAATTGGGGACTGTTGCAATGGGGATTGTATCTTCTTCAACGGGTTATATGCCAATTGCTGCTTTTAAGGAATTAACGCAATTTTATCCAGAAATTAACTTTGATATTTATGAAGATAATACTTTCGGTGTCTTAGATAAATTAGAAAAAAAGACAATTGATATGGGAATAGTTAGGACACCATATAATAGAACAGGCTTAAATGCTAAAACTTTAACTACCGAAAAAATGATGGCAGTGACTAATGATATTACTTTATTACATAAAAAAGAGCTACGAATAGAGGATTTAAAAGACCAACCATTGATTATATACCGGCGCTTCGAAGAGATGTTTAATCAAACATTTGCTCATCATGGTATTAAGCCATTTTATGCTATGAAATGTGACGATTCTCGTACAGCAATTACTTGGGCTAAGCAAAATATGGGTTTGGCACTCGTACCAGAATCTATTGCGACAACCTATGCTAAAAATAAAATGATTGCTGTTAAACATGTTAATTGGATAACACATTTGCAGTTAGTTTGGCGCAAAGATCAAATTGTTACACCATTAATGAAAAAGATTATTAGCCTAGTAAAATAATGTAGTATAAAATAATCTAATTGGTGAGAATAATGAATATTTTTAATAAAGGAAATAAACAGGATATTGCTCAGGTTTTAAATGCAAAGGATTATCGAGTCGCTTTGCAAAAAGCAATTTTTAACAAGTACCCGGATCAAACACTAGTTGATATTAATTTAAATATTCCTGGACCAATAAAAAATAATCAATATTTAAAAAATATATTTGATAAGGGAATAAGTGAACTAGAGAATAGTTGGCAAAAATCAGGTTATAAATATAAATTAGTTAAAGCATTAAATGAAGATAGTGGATGCGAAAAATTTTATGTTTTAAGTTTACCTGCAATCCAAGTTAAAAGATCAACCATTGATTTTGAAGACTATACTCCATTAGGTCGTTTATTTGATGCTGATGTATTGGTGAAAGATCATAATACCGCAATCTCACGTAAAGACTTAGGCCAAAATGTACGTAAATGCTTTTTATGTTCTCGTCGGGCTAAAGAGTGTGCACGTTCTAGACGTCATTCAGTAAAGGAAATGCAAGATTTTATTTCTAATTTATATATTAAATACATTGAAAATGCTTAACTAAATTTCTTTAAATGATCTAAAATAATAATGAATAATTTATAGACATTTATAGTGACTGGAAAAAATATGAAATTAGAAAAAAATCAAGACAATTTGAATAAAATTGCTTCACTAATTGAATATGCTTTTTTAAAAAATGAAGATCTAACACATGATATTAATTTTAAGAGTCGATATAATCATAGTATAGGTTATGGATGTTTTAATCAGACTAAGTTAACTAGTTATATCATGGTTAATCAGTTTAAAAGCGAGGTCTTTGGAAATCATGTTCCAATGGCAGGAATAGGTTATGTGGCATCGTATCCGGAATATCGTGGGCAAGGTCATATTTCTAAATTAATGAAAGAAATACTGCAAGCTTTACATGAACAAGATGTTCCATTTGCTAATTTGGCTCCTTTTTCTGAGAGTTTTTATCGTCATTATGGTTTTAGCAATAGCATTTATCAAACCGAATATCGCTTTTCAGGTAAAGCTTTAAAAAGTTTTAAATTACCCAGAAGTGGACAGATTGTACGAAGTAATTGGAACAATTTACTTGTGCAGAATGGTGTAATTCAGTTATATGAACGTCAACTTCATACAGATGATGAACGAAATACTGTTATTCGTGAAGACTGGTGGTGGAATAGACTAAATACTTATTATCAAAATAGAAATATTGCCGTTTATTTTGATAGTGATGAAAGACCAATTAGCTATTTAATTTATCGTCTTCAAGGGGATGTATTCTTAGCTGACGAGCTATATTCAATTACACCACAAGGTTATTTGGCATTACTTGGTTTCATGGGTTCACACGTTGGGACAAGCAAAGAATTTCGGATGATTTTGCCAGAAGATTCTATTCTTGCAGAGTTATTCCCAGAGCAAAATTTATTAGATATTCGATTGCGCCCATATATGATGAGTAGAATCATCGATTTTGAACGAATACTTACATATATGAAACCACTTAAAGATGGTACTTTTAATATTGAAGTTATTAATGATGATCAATGTCCCTGGAATATTGGTGTATGGCAAATAGTTAATAAAGATGGACATGTCACTTGTAAACATATGGAAGATGGTTTAGTTGATTATTCTGGTTCAATTACTGCTTGGACACAAGTTCTTTTAGGTAGACTAACTATGGCCGATGCTGTTAAACTGGGATTAATTACAGATTATCGAGTTAAAAAATTAGACTTTAAAAAAGGCAAAGTATCATTTTATGATTATTTCTAGATTTAAAGAAGGTAGTAAAAATGAGTAAACAAAGTAAAATTAACTTATTAAAGTTCTTGGGTATTATTGTTAGTGGCATTAACGTAATAATTTCAATGTTAATTATGATTAACAAATATCAGATTAGAAAAGATAAGAAGAAGTTAGTCAACGAAGGTCATGCACCTTTAAGTGAGGACTAATATGGAGCAATTAAAGATTGCGTATTTTAATCAATTAGGGAGAAAAGAGCTAGATCAAGCCAAAATTAAGTTTGAGCAGATATATCCTAATATTAAGGTAAAGTTAATTAGTACAGGTCATGATCAGGCTTTTGAAAAATTAGCAAGTGGTGATGTCGATCTAGTAATTAACGATTTTCGTGGTGAAGAAAATGGCTTTATAAAAAAAGATCTTACTGAAGTTGGAGTCATGGCAATTGTCCCAAGAGGTAGTTATCCAAGCGGCATTCAAATGATCGATAAGTCTGATCTATCTAATCTGACTTGTTTTATTGTGGCTAAGCCGGAAGAAGAGGTGGCTGAGCTTCATTTGTTGAAAGATATTTATACAATTAAAAGCCCGTTTATTGCATCTAATTCAGTTGAAGAGGCTGCTTTATTAGTAGCTTCCGGTTCTGGTTATTTTTTAATTAATGAAATTGCAGCTAACTTGATCAAAAATGATTCGTTACAATGTTTATTTTTATTAGACGAAGATGGGAAAATTATGCGACAAACTATTATGGCATATTATGTTAAAGATACGTCATGTAATAATAAATTTGTCGAGATGTTAAAATCAGAATATTAATTTTAACAAGTGATATAGAAATCACTTGTTTTTATATAGCAAAATACTGTAAAATTAATAATGAAAACGGATACAGTTTTATTCTGGAGATGATTTTTATGCTTAGAAAAAATATATTGCCTTTGACATCAATGGTACTTGTTTCAGGGTTGAGTGGAGTGGCTATGCATGTTGAACCTGTAAATGCCTCAACATATGGTAATGGCGCGGTGGTTACTGTGCCTAAAAAGATGCAAGGAACATGGTATTCCTATGATCGTGATGCACATAGTGGTAAAAAAATCACCTTTGGTGCGCATACTGTAAATGGTAAAGTCATTTACTCACAAGATAAAAATATAATTAGTGATTACTTTAACGGAAAAATTCAAAATCAAAGAAAATTTGATCAAGTTACCAAAAATTGGATGTCCGGTAAAACAACTAAGATGAAGGATGATACTTTCTATGAGATTAATCCATGGATTACTTTTGAAAAATGGAATCTTTATAGAGTAGCTCCTCAAACAATTAATGGTCAAAAACATAATATTTTAGTTTATACAAGTAGGTATGATGGCGGAAATTACTATAGAAGTAAAAAATTAGCCAAGCAGATGAAGAATTATAAATTTGAAAAAATTAATTATACGATGTAATAA